>Ga0228703_1000027_pt1 | contig 185794 bp, 159 predicted proteins | sample McNCre217_Aug_MG_3_FD_178020 | JGI IMG/M metagenome (GOLD analysis project Ga0228703, IMG submission 178020) | Freshwater microbial communities from McNutts Creek, Athens, Georgia, United States - 29-17_Aug_MG | ecosystem: Environmental > Aquatic > Freshwater > Creek | place: USA: Georgia... | reverse complement strand
ACATTCTGTGCAACTCTAAAACCTTCGCCCAATAAAATCAAGCACTTTTTAACGAGTGTGAAAGTTTTGTGTAACTTGTAAATCCTTTAAAATCAAGTACTTATAATACAAAAACTACTCCCACTCTATTGTTGCGGGAGGTTTTCCACTGATGTCATATACAACTCGATTGATGCCACGTACTTCATTAATGATTCTATTGGATACTCGACCAAGTAACTCATGAGGTAGATGAGCCCAATGAGCTGTCATAAAGTCTTGAGTTTGTACGGCTCTTAGTGCTACCACATATTCATAGGTACGACCATCGCCCATAACGCCTACTGACTTCACAGGTAAAAATACTGCAAAGGCCTGGCTGGTTAACTCATACCAAGATTTGCTACTATTTTCATCAATGGTAGATCGTAGTTCCTCAATAAAAATAGCATCCGCCCTACGTAATAAATCAGCAAATTCTTTTTTTACTTCACCTAGGATTCGAACGCCAAGTCCTGGTCCAGGGAATGGATGACGGTAAACCATTTCATGAGGCAGGCCTAATGCGACACCTAATTCTCGAACCTCATCTTTAAAAAGTTCACGCAAAGGTTCAAGTAACTTAAGTTTCATGTCCTCAGGTAAGCCGCCGACATTATGGTGACTCTTAATGGTGTGAGCTCCCTTTTTACCTTTACCAGCAGATTCAATAACGTCTGGGTAGATGGTTCCTTGTGCGAGCCATTTAGCGTTTTTAATTTTTCCGGATTCAACTTGGAAAACCTCAACAAATTCCTTGCCGATAATTTTTCGTTTTGCCTCTGGATCAGAAACGCCTCCCAATGCACCCATAAACTGAGTGGTTGCATCAACATGGATGACCTTCACGCCTAAATTCTTGGCAAACATCTCCATCACCATCTGGCCTTCATTCAAACGAAGTAAACCATGATCTACAAAGACACAGGTTAGCTGAGGACCAATTGCTCGATGAATTAATGCTGCAGCCACACTGGAATCTACTCCACCAGACAATCCTAAAATGACTTCATCTGACCCTACTTGTGCACGAATAGATGCAACGGCTTCTTGGATGTAATCTCCCATCACCCAATCTGTACTGCATGCACAAATTTGATGAACAAAACGCTCAAGTAAGGCTTTGCCTAAAAATGTATGTGTGACTTCTGGGTGAAATTGCACCGCATAAAAATCACGTTTTTCATCTGCCATACCAGAGATTGGGCATGAATCAGTAGAGGCCATTAATTTAAAACCAGCTGGTAATTCAGTGACGGAGTCACCATGGCTCATCCATACTTTCAACATGCCATGACCTTCAGGAGATGTAAAGTCCTGAATATTCTCCAGCAGTTTGGTGTGGCCTCGTGCACGAACTTCTGCATACCCGAACTCACGAGATTTACCTAAAGATTCAGCTGTTGCTACTTTGCCACCCAGTTGTGCGGCCATTGTCTGCATGCCATAGCAAATGCCAAGCACTGGAACTCCCAAATTAAATACAATTTCAGGAGCTCTAGGTGTGTCGCCCTCTGTTACAGAATTTGGGCCACCAGATAAAATAATTCCCTTGCAGCCCTGCTCTTTAACAAATTTCTTAATAAACTCAGGAGAAACATCATAGGGATGAATCTCTGAGTAAACGCGAGCTTCACGAACGCGTCTAGCAATTAACTGGGTTACTTGTGACCCAAAGTCTAAAATCAAAATCTTGTCGTGCACGGTAATCCTAAAATAAACGACTATTAATCAATATGGTAATTGGGGGCTTCTTTGGTAATCTGCACATCATGGACATGAGATTCACGCATACCGGCAGAAGTAATTTCTACAAAACCAGCCTTCTCGTGTAAATCAGCGATAGTTTTGCAACCACAATAACCCATTGATGAACGAATACCACCTGTCAGTTGATGAACAATAGCCAACACGCTGCCTTTATAAGGAACACGACCCTCAATACCTTCAGGCACTAACTTATCTACGTTTGCGCTATTGTCTTCTTGGAAATATCGATCAGCAGCACCATCTTTCATGGCGCCCACTGAACCCATGCCGCGATAGCTCTTATACGAGCGGCCTTGATAGAGGAATACTTCTCCTGGGGCTTCTTCTGTTCCAGCAAACATGCCGCCCATCATGACGCAATGAGCACCAGCTGCTAGAGCTTTAGAAATATCACCAGAGTAACGAATACCACCGTCGGCAATTAAAGGCACACCAGTACCTTTAAGTGCTTCAGAAACATTCACTACTGCTGTAATTTGAGGTACGCCAACGCCTGCCACAATACGTGTTGTACAAATAGAGCCTGGGCCAATGCCTACCTTAACCCCATCAGCCCCATGGGCAACAAGAGCTTTAGCTGCTTCACCAGTAGCAATATTGCCACCAATCACTTGTATTTGTGGGTAGTTCTTTTTAACCCATTTGACGCGATCCAATACACCTTGGCTATGGCCGTGGGCTGTATCAACAACAATCACATCAACCCCAGCTTTAGCGAGTAATTCAATGCGCTCATCATTGTCTGGGCCAACGCCAACAGCCGCACCTGCGATCAATTGACCTCTAGCATCTTTACTTGCTAAAGGATGTTCCTTTGCTTTCAAGATATCTTTGACTGTAACTAAGCCACGTAGTTCAAATGCCTCGTTAACAACGAGTACGCGTTCTAAGCGGTGTTTATTCATTAAGCGCTTAGCTTCTTCTGGGCTAGCACCTTCTTTAATTGTGACAAGACGCTCTTTTGGCGTCATTTTGTCCTTAACTTTGGCTTCTAAGTCTTCTTCAAAACGTAGATCTCTATTGGTAATAATGCCTACAACAGTTTTACCTTCAAGAACTGGGAAGCCTGAAAAACCGTGAGTTTTTGATAGTTCAATCACATGACGCACTGTCATGTCTGGAGAAATCGTAATAGGATCTCTTAGAACGCCCGATTCATATCTCTTAACCTTAGCAACTTCACGTGCCTGCTCGGCAGGGGTTAAGTTCTTATGAATCATACCCACGCCACCTTCTTGCGCCATCACAATGGCTAGGCGACCTTCAGTAACGGTATCCATGGCAGCAGATACCAATGGAATATTGATTGAGATATCACGTGTTAGTTGAGTAGCCAACTGTGTATCACGTGGCAAAACGGCCGAATAAGCCGGAACGAGAAGCACATCGTCAAATGTCAGTGCTTTTTGAATGAGCCTCATGCAAAACCCCTATGCGCAAAAGCGAATTATAGAGGTTTTATGATTATTTGCTTAAAAAACGACCTTTTCTGCCTGCCGCCTTAGCCTGAAGCTTTGCGTCTAGATTTTTATTAGCCTTCTTTCGCCTAGCTTCCATGGGGTCTATCAGCAGTTCGCTATAGAGCTCTAGCCTATCTCCATCGTAAATAGGGCTATCCCAGTCTTTGCGCTTCCCAAACACACCAAAACAGCCTTTACGGGAAATTTGAGGGTCTTGAGCACCTGTTACTACACCCAGAGCTACTAATGCCTGCCCAACAGTAATGGGCTCGCCAATTGCCGGCTCCCACGTACAACGCTTAAGAGAGAGAGGCTCTGATCTAGCATCGCATAACAAAATATCTAATTTAAGTCCCATATAGCTGATCTGCCCTCTTCACAAAGCCGTCCACAAAGGTGCTAGCAATCATTCCAAAAACTGGTCCAATGATCTTTTCTAGCAAGATATTTTCAAATTCGTAGTGAAGCTTGAATTCAACTTTACAAGCATCTTCTCTTAGAGCAGTAAAAATCCATTTACCTTCAAATTTTTTAAATGGGCCATCAACAAAGTTCATATCAATGGAAGATGATCGCATATTGGTGTTTCTAGTATGAAAATACTGATTTAATCCCTTAAATTTTATGTGGATTTTTGCATCCAGAATGCTTTCATTTTCTTCAAAGATCTCTACTCCACCGCACCATGGAAGGAACTCAGGGTACTTGGCAACATCGGTTACCAAGTGATACATCCGTTCTGCGGAATGCGGAATAAGTACGGTCTTAAATACGTCTGCCATAATTCGCTATTCTAACGATATAAATGTATGAGCATTATTGATAATAAAAAAGCTTTCTTTGATTACTTTATTGAGGAAAAGTTTGAAGCTGGTATGGTCCTTCAAGGATGGGAAGTTAAAGCCATCAGGGAGGGACGCGCTCAGATTAAAGAGGCCTATGTTGTTATTAGAAATGCTGAAATTTATTTAATTGGATGCCATATCAGTCCTCTCATCTCTGCATCGACCCATGTTTTAGCGGATCCTGGCCGAACCAGAAAATTGCTCTTAAATGCGATTGAAATCAAGAAAATGATTGGCAAGGTCGAGCAACGTGGTTATACCCTTGTTCCCCTTAACTTACATTTCAGCAAAGGTCGTGTGAAATGTGAAATTGGCCTTGGTAGAGGTAAAAAACAACACGATAAGCGTGAAGCAACTAAAGATCGTGATTGGCAAATAGAAAAAGCCCGAATTATGCGTTCGGGCTCCAAAGTGGGCGACTAAGGCTTTTAATCATCAATTGTTTAAAAGCCTTTAGCCAACACATTTCATTATTTCTTGGCTAACATACCCCAAGTATCTACAACGCTATCAGGATTTAAGGATATAGATTTAATCCCTTTATCCATTAACCATTTTGCAAAGTCCGGATGATCTGAAGGACCTTGGCCACAGATGCCGATATATTTACCTTTAGCTAAGCAAGTCTCAATGGCTCTAGCGATCAGGAATTCAACAGCAGGATCACGCTCATCAAAGTCAACAGCCAATAACTCCATGCCTGAATCTCGGTCTAAGCCCAGAGACAATTGAGTTAAATCGTTTGAACCGATAGAGAAGCCATCAAAATGTTCCAAGAATTGTTCTGCAAGAATCGCATTAGATGGAACTTCGCACATCATGATGACGCGCAGGCCATTTTCACCACGTTTTAGACCTTGCTTAGCAAGTAAGCCAATAACTTTCTCAGCTTGTGTCACTGTTCTTACAAATGGAATCATGATTTCAACGTTGGTTAATCCCATATCGTTGCGAACGCGTTTCATGGCCTCACATTCCATCGCAAAGGCTTCTGCAAAATCATCTGAAATGTAACGTGATGCGCCGCGGAATCCTAGCATTGGATTTTCTTCATCTGGTTCATAGCGTGAGCCACCAATGAGCTTTTTATACTCATTTGATTTGAAGTCGGACATACGAACAATCACTGGCTTCGGATAAAAAGCGGCAGCAATCGTTGCAATGCCCTCCGCTAATTTATCTACATAAAAAGCTTTAGGGCTAGCGTGGCCTCTGGCTACGCTCTCAACAGCCTTTTTCAAATCAAGATCGATATTAGGGTATTCCAAGATTGCTTTTGGATGTACACCAATATTGTTGTTAATAATGAACTCTAGACGCGCTAAACCAACGCCACCATTCGGAATCTGGCAGAAGTCAAATGCAAGTTGAGGATTACCAACGTTCATCATGATTTTCACTGGAATCTCAGGCAACGCACCACGACTAACCTCAGTGACTTCAGTTTCAATAGGACCATCATAAATACGGCCCTCATCCCCTTCAGCGCAAGATACTGTTACCACGGCACCATCTTTTAGAACATCAGTAGCATCAGCGCATCCAACTACAGCTGGAACACCTAATTCACGGGCAATAATTGCAGCATGGCAAGTACGTCCACCACGATTGGTCACAATCGCAGCAGCTCTTTTCATTACAGGTTCCCAGTTAGGATCAGTCATATCTGCAACCAATACATCGCCTGGTTGCACTCGATCCATTTCGCTAGCATCTTTAACAACGCGTACAGTACCTGTGCCAATTTTTTGACCGATTGCTCGTCCAGTTGTTAAGACTGTTGAATGGCCCTTTAATTTGTAGCGCATTTCAACTTTGCCTTGAGCTTGGCTCTTGACGGTTTCTGGGCGAGCTTGAAGGATATAGATTTTTCCATCAATGCCATCTTTACCCCACTCGATATCCATAGGGCGCTGATAGTGTTTTTCAATGATGACAGCATATTTAGCTAGTTCTGAAACATCTTCATCAGAAATTGAATAACGGTTGCGTTGCTCTAGAGAAACCTCAACAGTTTTAACTCTGCCCTGCTCTCCAGGCGCAGTAAATTGCATCTGAATTAATTTAGAGCCAAGACTTCTTCTGATAATTGGGTATTTACCTGCTGCAAGAATAGGTTTAAATACATAAAATTCATCTGGATTAACTGCACCTTGAACAACTGTTTCACCAAGACCATAGCTTGAGGTGATGAATACGGCGTTTTCAAAGCCAGACTCGGTATCTAATGTAAACATAACACCAGAGGCTGCTTTGTCTGAACGAACCATTCTTTGAATGCCCGCAGACAAGGCTACTTCTGCATGGGCAAAACCTTTATGGACTCGATAAGAAATAGCGCGGTCGTTGTACAAAGAGGCAAAAACTTCACGAATACGGTGCAAAATATCATTAATGCCCACAACGTTTAAGAATGACTCTTGCTGACCAGCAAATGATGCATCCGGTAAATCTTCTGCAGTAGCCGATGATCGAACAGCAAACGACCCGTTACCATCTGCATCTAACCTTGCAAAAGCTTCTCTAATTTCTTTTTCGAGACGCTCTTGAAAAGGCGCCTCTTCAACCCAGCGACGAATCTCAGCACCCGCTTCTGCAAGCGCCTTTACATCATCGACATTGAGATGATCTAAACGGGTATTAATGCGCTCAGTGAGTTGGTTATGAACTAAGAAATCACGGAATGCTAAAGCAGTTGTTGCGAAACCTGTCGGTACTCGCACTCCTGATGCATTCAATTGGGAAATCATCTCGCCAAGTGAAGCATTTTTGCCACCAACTGACTCAACATCAGTCATTCGTAGATCTTCAAAAGGTAAAACGTATGCATTGGCATGGTTTGGATTGGACATAACAACTCTCAAAGTAATAGAAAATCGGTGGTGCAGCCTAAATTAGGGTCTAATTCACCTATCAGGCATACTTAATACTTATATTGTATCCTTAAATAAACTTACAGAAATGCATCCCAATCATCATTTATGAGCGCTAAACCCCGCACAGTATTTATTGTCTCTGACGGCACCGGAATCACCGCGGAAACCTTTAGTCAGTCAATATTGGCTCAATTTGAGCTCCCCTTTAGACAAATCCGTTTACCCTTTGTGGATACGATTGATAAGGCCCATCAAGCCGTCAGAGAAATCAATGACCATGCCAAGATATCAGGTCAGCAACCGATTGTATTTACAACCCTAGTAGATACGGAAGTTAATAAAATTGTGACAGCCTCTAGCGGATTAATGATGGATATGTTTCAGACTTTCATTGTTCCGCTTGAGCAAGCGTTAGGAGTTAAATCGACACATGCAATTGGCCGATTTCATAACAATGCTTCAACTGATTCATATAAAAATCGTATTGAAGCCATTAACTTTTCTTTGGCTCATGACGATGGTCAATCCAATACAAACTTAGCTGATGCAGACGTTATATTGGTGGGAGTTTCTAGAAGTGGTAAAACGCCAACAAGTCTTTATTTAGCCATGCAATATGGCTTGAAATCTGCTAACTATCCTCTAATACCAGACGATTTTGAACGCAATCAAATGCCAGTGGATATTCAGCCTTACAAAAAGAAATTATTTGGATTAACTATTGATCCCATGCGTTTGTCGGAAATCCGTAATGAGCGCCGACCTGGAAGCAATTACGCCAAAATAGCTAATTGTCGATATGAAGTGAGCGAGGCAGAGGCAATGATGCGCAAACATAATATTCCTTGGCTCTCGACAACAAATAAATCTATTGAGGAAATTGCAACAACGATACTTCAGGAAATTAAACCCGAACAGCGTACTAACTATTGAATGAGTTAATAACGACGTACACGCAACATTTCAAACAGGCAGACTGCAGTAGCGGCTGCCACATTAAGAGATTCAATACAAAAATCTTGAGGAATTAAAACGCCTTTTGCAATTGCTAGTAACTCAGGGCTAACTCCCGAACCTTCATTGCCGAAGATCCATGCTTTAGGCGTTTTTAATTCACTCCCTAATTGATATAAATCTGTTTCAGAATTTAAGCTAGTAGCTAATAGGGGAACCTTAATTTTTTCCCGAATACCATTAAGAGTCCATCCTTCGTAGATTTTTAGATGTCTATGAGCTCCCATTCCAGCCCTTAAAACTTTGGGCGACCAGGCTTGAGCTGTGCCTTTCATGCAAACGATATTTTTTATGCCTGCTGCTAGGGCGCTTCTCATCATAGATCCAACATTACCAGAATCTTGTATGGCATCTAGAATTAATACATCATCGTGAAAATTTATTGGAAACTCATGGCTTACAATCCTAATCGAAGCCATGATTGGTGGAGCATTCCCAAGGTCAGTAACTTTTTTCCATAATGAATCATCGAGAATGTATAAATCTGTCTGCGGAAAAACTGCTAATTGAGTATCTATAACTGCTGCGATTTCAGATTGGGACATCCCCTCTTCTGTGGTAAATATCTCGATTAGATCTTCGCTTCCAAGCCATGCTTGAGCTAAATGAACACCTTCAATAACCGCTGAATGTGTTTCAGATCTAACTTTGCCAGCTTTGCTTCCAGAATCCAATAAAGATTTGATACGTTTAATTAATGGGTTATCTAAAGAACTAATTAGCTTTCCTTGCTTCATAACAATTTCACCTCTAATGCAGCCTTGACTGGCGCAAAGCTTCTTCTGTGTTCAGGGCAAGGACCAAATTGATTTAAAGCTGAGAAATGACTCTGCGTTGGATAACCCATATGTTGATCAAATCCATACATGGGATATTGCAAATGTAATTGGTTCATATCTCTATCTCGCTTCACTTTAGCCAATATGGAAGCTGCCGAAATCGACTGAACTTTACTATCTCCCTTAATAATGGCTTCCATTTCAATAGCTAACTGTGGGCAACGATTGCCATCAATAAGAGCTTTATCAGGAAGTCTGCCGAGAGTTTTTTCTAAACCTTCAATGGCCCTTTTCATGGCCAACATCGTTGCTTGTAATATATTGATACTATCAATCTCCAAAGGACTTGCCTCTGCAATAGACCAAGCTAGTGAATCTCGAATAATTGATTCATATAATTTTTCGCGGGATTTTGCGGTTAATTTTTTAGAGTCTTTCAGACCTGGTATAGGTTTATCCGGATTTAATACTACAGCTGCAGCTACGACGGAGCCAGCTAACGGTCCTCTTCCAGCCTCATCAACACCGCAAATAATTATTTCCTTAGGCATGAATAACATCTGCAATAACTTCTGCAACCAATTCTCCCGTTGGGAGATTTAAAATCTTATGCATATCAGTGAAACGGTTTTTCAATGCTGCCACCTCACTAGGCTGATTTAGCCAATTTAATGTCGCGTTTGCTAAAGCTTCTGGGCTGGCATCATCTTGTAGCAGTTCCGGGACAATAAACTCTTTAGCTAGAATGTTAGGCAAGCCAACATATGGTAAATAGCCTTGTTTTTTCATGATCCAGCCAGTTAATCTAGGCACGACATAGGAAATCACCATAGGCTTTTTCCAAAGAGCCGCTTCTAGCGTTGCTGTTCCACTGGCAATGAGTACGACATCACAGGCTTCTAAAGCGAGGCTAGCTTGACCATCGATGAGGTGAATCTGAATTAAATGACAGCGTTGATACACTTGATATGCCATCTGTTCAATCTTTGACTTGAGAGCCGGCGTGGCAATTGGGATAACAAATTCAATATCTGCACCATGTTTTTTATGCATGAGTTCGATAGCATCAAAAAATCGTGGGCCTATCAGATCAATTTCTGATTGACGACTACCTGGCAGAACAGCAATAAGTACCTTTTGATGCCCTATTCCCAACTTATTGCGAGCACCAGCAATATCAGGAGCTAATGGGATAGATGAGGCTAAAGGATGACCAACATAGCTTGCTTCCATGCCTACTTTTTCATAGATAGCAGGTTCAAATGGAAAAATACATAGCATCCTATCAACAGATTGTTTAATTTTATGTATACGCTCTCCACGCCAAGCCCAAATAGAGGGGCTAATAAAATGGATAGTTGGAATCCCAGCTAATTTTAATTTTCTTTCAACACCTAAATTAAAATCAGGTGCATCAATGCCTAAGTAGGCTAAAGGTGGATTTTTTAGCAAGTCTTGAATCAGAGCTTTACGCACTTTTAAGATAGCTGGAAGCTGCTTTAGAGCCTCCACATATCCCCTAACAGCCAATGTTTCCATTGGCCACACTGCATCAAAACCTTCTGCAATCATCTTAGGACCACCAATACCTCTAGTGGATAACTCCGATGTACTTTCAAGTTGTTTCATGCCGGCAAGCACTGAGGCTGCCAGCATATCTCCTGAGGGTTCACCCGCTACACATGCTAAATAGGGGGAAGTAACTTGATTAGCGGGCAATGCCGCGTTGTGAAGCAGCGATAAAGTCATGGAATAGTTTTACTTTTTCAGCTGAGTCAGATTCTGACTGTTTTTCGGCCGCTAAATCTGACAAAGATTTTTTAGCATCCTCAAAACTCAACCCCTGTTTATATAAAATTTTATAAGCCTGTCTAAGAGCAGAAATAGATTCTGGCGTAAAGCCACGGCGTTTTAAACCTTCAGCATTTAATCCATGAGGTTCAGCAATTGCTCCTGATGCTATTACATATGGTGGTAAATCTTGAACTAACTTTGAAGCCCCGCCAATCATAGAGTGCTCACCAATCCGAACAAACTGGTGAACGCCACACATCCCGCCAAGAATAGCCCAATCGCCGACATGAACATGACCAGCAATTTGAGCATTATTTGAAAATATGGTGTTATTTCCTACAACGCAATCATGAGCTATGTGAACATATGCCATGATCCAATTATCGTTACCAACCTTCGTAAAACCAGCATCTTGCATAGTGCCTGTGTGCAAAGTTGTAAACTCGCGAATCATATTGCGATCACCAATAATTAACTGAGTCGGCTCATCTCTATATTTCATATCTTGAGGAGCCCCACCAATAGAGGCGAAATGGCCAATCTTATTTTCAATGCCAATGGTTGTGTGCCCTTCTAGTACTGAATGAGCCCCAATTTTTGTACGAGCCCCAATTTTTACATTTGGACCTACTATGGCATAAGGACCAATTTCGACACCTTCAGCAATCTCTGCATTTGGGTCAATAACGGCAGTCGCATGAATCAAAGCCATCTTAGGCTTCCTTTTTGCGAATCGTACACATTAAATCAGCCTCAGTAACAATAATGTCATTGACGGTTGCAAACGTTTTGAATTTCCAGATACCACCTTTGAAACGCTCTACAGAAGCATTAAGAATTAATTGATCACCTGGTGTCACTGGCTTTTTAAACCTTGCGTTATCAATGCCAACAAAGAAATATACAGAATCATCCACCGCGTCTTTACCAAATGTTAATAAAGCGGCTGTTTGGGCCAATGCCTCAAGGATTAAAACTCCAGGCATTACAGGAAACTCTGGAAAATGGCCTGTAAATTGAGGTTCATTCATGGTGATATTTTTTAAAGCTTTAACTCTTTGTCCAGCTTCTAATTCTAGAACTCGGTCTACCAAAAGAAACGGGTAACGATGCGGAAGCATCTTTAGAATTTGGTTGATATCAAAATTTACTAAATCACTCATTTTTTACCTTTATTTTTTTTGTTCTGTTAAAGATTTGATTTGACGCTCTAAATCTCTAATTTTGTGACGCATTTTATCTAAACCACGCAGAATAGCGGCATTTTTTTCCCAATCAGCATGAGGTAGCATGGGGTAAACGCTTGTAAATTGTTGACCAGAATTAACAATTGATTTAATAACGTTAGTTCCACCGGAAATGGTTGTTCTATCTGCAATATTTAGGTGGCCTGCAATATTAGCAGACCCACCAATGATGCACATTTTTCCAATACTGGTACTTCCAGCAATAGCTGCGCACCCTGCGATCACTGTAAGCGTTCCAATACGAACATTATGTGCAATCTGTACCAAGTTATCTATTTTGCAGCCATCCTCGATGACCGTATTATTCATGGCGCCTCTATCGATTGAAGTGTTGGAGCCAATTTCCACATCACACCCAAGCTCAACAATACCAACCTGAGGAACTTTAACCCACTCGCCAACTGCAAGATCAGGTGCAAATCCAAACCCATCTGACCCAATAACTGCCCCACTATGAATGATCGAGCGGTCACCAATTATGCAACCATCATAAATAGACACATTAGGATACAGATGAACATCATCCCCAATGGAGACATCTCTGCCGATAGCAATGTTCGAGTCTAATACTACCCGATCACCAATTTTTGAACCTCGGGCAATATGGCAGAATGGCCCCACAAAGGCTGAAGAGGAAATCGTAGCGCCATCTTCGATAACCGCCAATGGATGAATACCTGGCTGTAAAGTAAACCGCGTTTGCTTAGCAAACTCTTGTGCGATACGCGCAAAAAGAGCGTATGGATTTTTATGAATTAAATAAGCGCGGGGCTGCTTTGATTCAGAGTGACAAGATAAATATTCATAGTCTGATTCTGAAACAATAACACCTGCTGCAAAACTAGCGAGAGCATCAGCCCTATAAAGAGGATTGGCTAAAAAAGCCAACTGATTTTGGTCTGCTTCAGCTAACGTAGCTAAGCCTGAGACATAAAGCTGACCATCGCCAGCTAAGCGAGCCGAAAAACGTTCGGCTAACTCAGCAATTGTTGGCATAGTGGCTTGTTACTAATTACGATTAACGCAAGTTATTTAAGGCTTTAATAACCTCATCAGTTACATCAATCTTAGGATTGACGTAAGCAGCTTCTTGAACAATTAAATCTAATTTTCGTTGTTCAGCAACAGCCTTCAAAGCCTGGTTGGCTTTCTGAGCAATTTTTGAGCGCTCTTCAAAACTACGTTGATTGACATCATCTGTAAATTCACGTTGTTTGCGTTGCAGTTCACGATCAGAGTCTGCTAAATCACGTTGTTTACGAACGCGGTCAGTATCAGACATAACCGCAGCATCTTTATCTAATTTTTCTGCAGCCGATTTAATTTTCTGCGCTTCATCACGAAGTTCTTTTTCACGCTTAGCAAACTCGCTCTGTAATTTTGTTTGACTAGCTTTTGCAAGAGCAGACTCTTTAAAAATACGCTCTGTGCTAACAACGCCAATACGACTACCTGAGTCCTTTTGTGCATCATCAGCAGCAACAGCAGAAGAAATAAAAGATGTAGCAATTGCGCTAACCGCTAACAATCGGATAGTTGTATTCAAACGAATCATAATGTGTCCTTAAATAATTAAAACGCTGTACCAATTTGGAACTGAAATTTTTGCAAACGATCTTCAGGCTTTTTGCTCAAAGGAATACCGTAACTAAATTTTAACGGACCCAGTGGAGATATCCAAGAAAGACCAAAACCATAGGAAGTTCTTAAATCTGAGAATGTTGGAGTTTTTGCATACACGTTACCAGCATCAAAAAACCCGAATATTCTTAAAGTTTTATCTACACCTGAACCAGGAATTGGGAAAGTATATTCTACGTTACCAATTAATTTAGAGGCTCCGCCCAATGGTACGCTCAGACCGGTTAGAGAAAGATTAGGGTCTGACCGCGGGCCTAAACTGCCAGGTTCATAGCCCCTGACAGAGCCAATGCCACCGACATAATAATTTTTAGTTACAGGGAACTCTTTGCCATTATAGGTAGCTCCGTAACCAACCTCGCCGTTAAATGACAAGACGTTACCTTTAAATAATGGTAAGAAATATTGATGCTGGTAGTAAGCACGGTAATATTCTAAATCACCTAACCCTGTACCCACCTCAATGTTGGCTTGTTGGTATGTGCCTCTTGAAGGAATTAATGCGCTATCTCTTGCATCTCTAGCCCAACCAACCGTGAGAGGGATGTTAAGTGTATTGGAACCATATTGATCCGCATAATTTTGATAAGCTATGGGCGTATTGATGCTTCTAGTCATCGATAGTGTCTCTATACCAATACCAAAGAAAACTCTGTCAACTTCTGAGTACGGCACACCTAACTTAAAACTACCACCTGTAGATTGAATCTGATACTGATCATCGCCGGCATAGTACAAAGGTTTACTTTTTCGGGTGTAAAGCTCTGTAAAACGACTGATACCGTCTTCAGTAAAATAAGGGTCGTAATTTGATACGGCAATTGTTTGATTAGTTTTACCCGTATTTAAATTCAAACCAAGACTTGTACCTGAGCCAAAAATATTATCTTGAGTAATACCAGCAGACAAAATCAATTTGTCTGTAGATGAGAATCCTGCGCCTAAGCTTAGCGAACCAGTCGGCTTTTCAGTGACTTTCAAATTAACATCAACCTGATCAGTTGTATTGGGCACATCTTCGTTCCCGATATCCACATCAGTGAAATAACCTGTTCTATTAACTCTATCTTTAGAAAGTTTTAATTTTTCACTGTCGTACCAAGAACTTTCTAATTGACGAATCTCACGTCGAATTACCTCATCCCGAGTTTTGTTATTTCCCAAGATGTTAATTTTACGTACATAAGTTCTTTTGCCAGGTTCAATGGTCAATGTTAGATCAACTAGTTGAGCATCTTTCTTTAAATCTGTACTTGGCGTGGTTGATGCAAAGGCATAACCATAAACCCCCAACTTATCAGCAATAGCCGCAGTAGAAGCTGCTAACTTAATAGATGAATAAATCTCACCAGGTTTAATTTGTATGAGTTTATTAAGTTCGTCTTCTTTCCCTAATAACTCACCAGCAAGCTTCACGCTAGATACCTTGTATTGCTTACCTTCTTTGATATTAATATTGAGATACATCCCAGTTTTATCTGGGGAAATGGAGACTTGTGTAGACTCAATCGTAAACTCTAAATAACCTCGGCTCAAATAGAAAGATCTAATTGACTCCAAATCAGCTACTAATTTTTGCTTGGAATAAAGGTTGTTCTTTGTATACCAAGACAACCAATTACCTTGTGAAAGTTGCATTTCATCTAACAAGGTTGATTCGCTGAATGTTTCTGCACCGTTAATATTGATTAATTTAATTTTAGAAACATCACCCTCTTCCACATTGAAAAGAATAGCCACCCTATTTCGATCCACTGGTGTGATGGTTGTTTTAATTTCAGCGCCATAAAAACCACGAGAAACATATTGACGCTTTAATTCCTGTTCAGCTTTATCAATAATTGACTTATCGTAGTAACGGCCATCTGCTACACCAGCCGCTTTTAGTGATTTTTTAAGCCCTTCTTTATCAAACTCTTTAAGGCCAGTAAACTCAATTTGCGAAATCGCTGGCCTTTCTTCAACATTGATAATCAGAACATTATTTTCTGACTCAACTTTGACGTGCTTAAAAAACCCAGTGTTGTACAAAGCACGAATAGCATCAGAGCCCTTATCATCTGTAAAGGTCTCGCCCACTCGAACGGGAAGATAACTAAAAACTGTTCCTGGCTCAACGCGCTGAAGACCCTCTACACGAATATCTTTAACTACAAAAGGCTCTGCGCCATAAATAGGGCCTGACAGCAAACTAACTGCGATGGCGGCTAAAGGCGTACGCATAAATTTTTTACTTGATTTCAACGTAAGAACAATCTCGAAATATCATTAAACAACGCTAGCATGGTTAACAACATCAAACCAGCAACACCTATTTTTTGAAACAATTCTTGCAAACTAACAGATATTTTTCTGCCAGTTAATAACTCCCATGCATCATACATTAGCTGCCCACCATCTAACATAGGCAAAGGCACTAGATTTAAAATTCCTAAGCTGATACTTATTAGGGCTAAAAACCCTAAATAAGACTGCCAGCCAATCTGGGCGGTTTTTCCAGCCATATCAGCAATGCTCAATGGCCCTCCAATTTGTTTGAATGATGACTCTCCAGTAAACATCCCTAACAACATCCTAAGTGAAACTTTACTGATATCCCATACCCTTTCAACAGCTAAAAATAAAGCTTCTCCTGGGCCTACTTGAAGGTTAAACCAACCGATAGGGTCTTTTATGCTTGGCTTGATGCCTAATTGAGTAATTGGATCCTCATTTGGATTCAATTTAGGAATATTTTTATCTTTAAAAACAAAGACTTGAATTTCCCCAGTGGGACGCTTCATCTCCAAAAAAAACTCTTTTTTAGCGGTTATGGCATCCATTAAGCGCCATCTAAGCTGGTTCCAGCTAAAAATTGGACTAAAGCTATCTTCCAAGTCATTTTTCCAACCTATAACTATATCTCCTTCAGCAACGCCAACAACATAAGCCACTGAATCAGGGGGTGGTTGAACCAGTACAGCTGGAAGCTGCTTAACACCTGAAGCAAATAAAACATAGAGAAAAGCAATAGCCAACAAGAAATTTGCAATAGGGCCAGCGGCAACGATCAAAGAACGTTTCCAGAGTTTAAGGGATTTAAAACTATCCTCATCCATTTTGACGTAACCGCCAAGTGGAATTCTTGAAATAGACCACTCTGTAGACCCTGGATGTGACTGATGTGTCCAGAGAGACTTACCAAAGCCAATGGAAAATTTCAGAACCTTAACACCACACATTTTGGCCGTTACATAGTGGCCAAACTCATGAAAACTAACTAGTAGGCCAACAGCAAAGATAAAACCGCATAGACTCCACAATATAGTCATGAAGCAAAACCTTTGATGGCTAGTTTTGCGATCTCTCTGGCTTTGCCATCCGTAGCTAAAATCATTTCTATACTTTCTGAACTTGCTGGCTCAACTTGATTTAAAACAGTCTTTACAACATCAGAAATGGCTGTAAATTTAATGATGCCATTTAAAAAACCTTCAACAGCAACTTCATTGGCTGCATTTAATACACAAGGCATAATTCCGCCAGCATTCAAAGCCTGATAAGCTAGACCTAAACAAGGAAACTGCTCCATGTTAGCCTCCTCAAAAGTAAGATCCTTCATAGCCATAAAATCAAGATCTTGTACTCCGGATTCAATCCTATTAGGCCAACCTAATCCATAGGCAATTGGAGTTCTCATATCTGGTTGCCCTAATTGAGCCAATACTGAGCCATCAATATAACGAACCATGGAATGAACCACGCTCTGAGGGTGAATTACAACTTTAATATTTTCGGCAGCAACCCCAAATAAATAATGAGCTTCAATAACCTCCAGACCTTTATTCATCATTGTTGCTGAATCAACTGATATTTTTCTGCCCATCACCCAATTGGGGTGCGCGCAAGCTTCATCAGGAGAAACTGTAGATAGATCTAATCGAGACCTATTTCTAAAAGGTCCACCCGAGGCAGTTAGTAAAAGTTCCTTAACGCCATGTTGCCCATAAAAACCTCTAGCGCCGCCATTGGATGTATTTGCATCTGGTAAAGATTGATAAATAGCATTGTGCTCACTATCAATAGGCAAAAGCTCTGCTCCTCCCTCATTAATGGCACGCATAAAAAGATCTCCTGACATAACCAGCGATTCTTTATTGGCTAGTAAGATCCTTTTGCCAGCTTTTGCGGCTTCAATGGTTGGGAGCAAGCCAGCACCCCCTACGATAGCTGCCATAACGGTATCAACACCATCCAATGTTGAGGCAATACTAAGAGCTTGGGGGCCAAACAATATTTCTATTTTTGAAGCGATACCAGTGAGCCTATCTCTTAGTGCATTAGCGGCAGCCTCTGATCCTACTACAACTAAAGTTGGGAGAAATTCATGGCATTGCTTAGCTAATAGTTCGACATTGGAGTGAGCAGTTAATACTTTAATAGTGAAAAGATCAGTGTGCTGACGAACGACATCCAGAGTACTTACGCCTATGGAGCCGGTGGAGCCTAAAACACAAATATTTCTCATGAAATGTAATTAAACTAAGAATGTAGTGATTAGTGCCGCTACAGGAAGTACGGGTAACAAAGCATCTATACGATCTAGTATGCCGCCGTGGCCAGGCAGTAAATTGCTGCTATCTTTCACGCCTGCAACCCTTTTAAGCTGTGACTCAAACAGATCCCCTTGAATACTCATAAGTACGCACAAGGTACTGACTCCAAATACACCTGACCAACCAAATTCATCTTGCAATATGGAAAAAAAGTTCGAGCTTGATAAGTCTAAATATTGATTAATTTTGATGTACGTGAATGCAATACACATCACTACAAGCCATCCACCAATAGCACCTTCAATGGATTTTCCAGGACTTAGATGAATAGCTAGTTTATGTTTCCCAAAAGATTTACCAGCAAAATAAGCGCCAATATCAGCGCACCATACCAATACTAAAACTGAGATCAGCACACTAAGGCCACCACCTCTAAGGTGCATTAAAGCAAACCAACCTGTAGGAAAAATTAATAATCCTAAGATCGCTAACGGCCAACGCCACTTTGCAATGTTCAAACTTAAAGACTGCTTCATGAGATAAGGCACAACAATAAGCCAAAATAAAACTGTTACAAAAAGCAAAATTTTTACTAAATCCATGCTGGCGTACATAAACATAGTTGCTAGGCTTAATAGACAAATTCCAGCGTATGAGAAAGCTCTTTTATGATTCATTGGAAATAGTAAACGCCACCACTCCCATGCCGCTACTGTGATAACTAAAGCAATTAATGCCCCTAGCCAAATTAAAGGTGCCAACCACACGATTGGCAAAAAAACTGCTAGTAATACAAGCGCTGTAATTACTCTCGTCTTTAGCATCTATATCCTTGGTTATGTATTGGTTTGATTCATTACTTGTGCACTAGTTCGTCCAAAACGACGCTCGCGCTCTCTATACCAAGCAAAAGAGGTCTGTAATTCCTTTTTATCAAAATCAGGCCAAAGAATATTGGTGAAATATAGTTCTGTATATGCAAGTTGCCAAAGTAAAAAATTACTAATACGTTGTTCCCCACCAGTTCTAATAAATAAGTCAGGCTCAGGCGCATAAGACATAGAGAAATATGGTTGCAGCAACTCTTCTGAAACTAATTCAGCACTCAAATTCGGGTGCTGAGAAATACAAGCTTTAACAGCTTCCAAAATATCCCAGCGGCCACCGTAGTTAGCAGCTATAGTTAAATTTAAGCCCGTATTTTGATCTGTTTTCTTCTCTGCAGCTGTTACGCGCTCTTGTATGACCGGATCAAAACGAGATAAATCTCCAATAACTCTAAGCCGTACATTATTTCGATGTAGCCGAGTAATTTCTTTTTCTAAGGCAGTCAGAAAAAGCTTCATTAAAAAACCAACTTCTTCAGCAGGTCTTCGCCAATTCTCAGAGCTAAAAGCAAATAAAGTTAAATACTCAACCCCAGCATCACCACACTCTTTCACAATTTCTCTAACGGTACTCAGCCCTTGGGAATGACCAGCCACCCTAGGGAGCAAACGTTTAGTTGCCCACCGACCATTACCATCCATGATAATGGCAACATGCTTAGGCACTTCCGCCACCGCAGGAACTTTCTGCGTAGAGCTGGTGTGAGGATATTTATTGTTTGTGACCATGGGCCAAATCGTTAAGTAATGACTTAAACAGTCATAATTTCTTTTTCTTTGTCTGAAATGATCTTATCAATTTCAGCGACATAGCGATCAGTCATTTTCTGAACTTCATCTTGAGATCTGCGCTCATCATCCTCAGATATTTCTTTGTCTTTAGCTAATTTCTTAAGACTTTCATTGGCATCACGACGTAAATTACGAACGGCAATTTTTGAATCCTCACCCTCACCTTTTACTACCTTAGTTAGCTCTTTACGACGCTCTTCAGTTAAAGCTGGCATAGGTACTCGAATGATATTACCTTGGGTTGCAGGGTTTAATCCAAGATCAGACTCACGAATAGCTTTTTCGACAGCCCCCATCATATTTTTTTCCCAAGGCTGTACCGTCAAAGTACGAGCATCAGCAAGACCTAAGTTCGCAACTTGAGCTAATGGGGTTGGATTGCCGTAGTAATCCACATTAATTTGCTCAAGAATTCCTGGATGAGCACGACCAGTTCTAATTTTTTGTAAGTTAGATTTTAATGACTCAATTGATTTGGTCATTTTTTGTTCGGTGGTTTTTTTGATTTCAGTAGCAGACATATGTTTTCCTGTTAAACATGTACTAACGTACCTTCATTCTCACCCATAACAACTCGTTTAAGAGCGCCTGGTTTGAGTATTGAAAATACTTTGATAGGTAATTTTCTATCACGACACAAAGCAAAAGCAGTTGCATCCATGACTTGAAGATTCTTGATGATGGCTTCATCAAAACTAATTGTGTCGTAACGAGTAGCTGTCGGATCCTTTTTTGGATCGCTTGTATAGATACCGTCTACTTTAGTGGCCTTAAGAACAACCTCCACCCCCATCTCAGCACCGCGTAATGCAGCAGCAGTATCTGTAGTAAAGAAAGGATTACCTGTTCCTGCAGCAAAAATAACAACTTTACCCTCTTCCATATGGCGAATCGCTCTAGGTCTAATATAGGGCTCTACCACTTGGTCCATCCTTAAAGCTGACTGAACTCTCGCCTCAATACCCTTCTGTCTCAAAGCATCTTGGAGGGCTAACGCATTCATCATTGTGGCCAGCATCCCCATATAGTCAGCGGTTGCTCGATCCATACCGGCTGCACCACCAGCAACACCTCTAAAAATATTCCCGCCCCCAATGACAATCGCCAACTGAATCCCAGTCTGAACAACCTCAGCAACATCTCTCACCATGGCATCAATGGTTCCAGGATTTATCCCATAAGCATCCTCGCCCATCAAAGCTTCACCGGATAGTTTTAATAAAACTCTTTTGTATGCTGGCATCGTCTAGCCCCTCTATATTGTGGTGATATTCAACTTCCGAAAGTATAAAGGGCACGAAGGTTTTAACCCCGTGCCCTTGTCAAACTACATCAACTACTTAGGCCGTGGCTTTTGCAGCAGCTACTTGGGCAGCAACTTCAGCTGCGAAGTCATCTTGGCGCTTTTCAATACCCTCACCTACGACATACATCGTAAAACTTTTAATTGTTGTATTAGCAGCTTTCAACATTTGTTCTACTGTTTGTTTGTCATTTTTAACGAAAGTTTGATTAAGCAAAGAAACTTCCTTTAGATACTTCTGAACAGAACCTTCAACCATCTTGGCAACGATATCAGCAGGCTTACCAGATTCAGCTGCCTTTAATTCAGCAACACTTCGCTCTGTAGCAATTTTGTCAGCTGGAACATCAGCAGAAGATAAGGCAATCGGTTTCATAGCAGCAATATGCATTGCTACATCCTTTGCAGCCGTGTCATCACCGGTATATTCGACCATCACACCGATGCGGGTACCATGTAAGTATGAAACTAACTTGCTATCACCAGCAAACCGAGTAAAACGACGTAACGACATGTTTTCGCCGATACGTCCAATTAACTCAGCGCGAACCTCTTCAACTGTCTTACCTGCATATGGCAATGCAGATAAAGCAGCCACATCAGATGGGTTCTTTTCAGCAACTAATTGAGCGCACGCATTGCTAAGAGCTAAGAAATCATCATTTTTAGAAACGAAATCTGTTTCACAGTTAATTTCAACTAAGGCGCCGGTTGTTCCGTTAATAAATGCTGTAATGACACCTTCTGCAGTTACGCGAGAAGCAGCTTTACCAGCCTTACTACCGAGCTTTACACGAAGAATTTCCTCAGCTTTAGCCATATCGCCATCAGCTTCAGTTAGGGCTTTTTTGCACTCCATCATCGGTGCATCTGTTTTGGCGCGAAGTTCGCCAACCATTGCAGCAGTAATTGCAGCCATTACTCACCCTTTCCTTCTTCAACAAACTCATCAGCATCGCCTTTTACAGCTTCTAATACTTGCTGAACAGCATTAGCTTTACCTTCTAAAATAGCATCAGCCATTGCGCGCACATACAAAGCTACTGCTTTGCTTGAGTCATCGTTACCAGGAATAATGTAATCAACACCTTCAGGTGAGTGGTTCGTATCTACAACAGCAATGACAGGAATACCTAGTTTTTTAGCTTCTGTAATAGCAATTTTGTGGTAACCAACGTCCACAATAAAAATTGCATCCGGTGTACCGGCCATATCTTGAATACCGCCAAGTGATTTTTCTAGTTTTTCGATATCACGGCTAGTAGTCAAGGCTTCCTTCTTAGATAAACGCTCCCAATCGCCATTCTCGCGAGCAGCAGTCATATCTTTTAGACGCTTGATAGAGCCTTTAACTGTTTTGAAGTTTGTTAATGTGCCACCCAGCCAGCGAGCATCAACATAGGGCATACCAGCACGAGCAGCTTCTTCTGCAATAATCTCTTTAGATTGGCGTTTTGTGCCCACAAACAAAATTGTTCCGCGATTTGCCGCAATTTGACGCACAACCTTTTGAGCTTCCAAAAACATTGGAAGAGTTTTCTCGAGGTTGATAATATGAATTTTATTGCGATGGCCAAAAATATAAGGGGCCATTTTTGGTGACCAGAAGCGAGTTTGATGACCAAAATGGCAACCGGCTTCTAGCATTTGACGCATAGTCACTGACATGTAAATCTCCTAAGGGTTATGTCTAGAACCAAGTCCTGACTGCACTAAAAAGTGCCACCCTGGACGGCTTGGTTCGTTATTCTGCCCAGACCATCTGAACAGTATCGATATTCTACCCCATTCTTCCCTATAACGCCATGAAAAATATGGATTTATGCTGGATAATTGGAGCATGTCTACAAAAATAATCCCTACTCAAGAAGAATTTATTACCGGTATGCGCGAAGCAGGCAAGCTTGCTAGTGAGGTTTTAGATCATGTAACCCCTTATGTTAAATCAGGGGTAACCACAGGCGAGTTAGATCGAATTTGCTATGAATACATGGTTAACGAGCAAAAAACAGTACCCGCTCCCCTCAATTACCAGCCTCCTGGGTATCCACCATTCCCAAAGTCGATTTGCACTTCCGTCAATGATGTAATTTGCCACGGCATTCCAGGCGATAGAATCTTAAAAGATGGTGATGTTGTAAACCTCGACATTACAGTTATCACACCATCAGGCTATTACGGTGATACCAGTCGCATGTTTATGATTGGAGAGCCATCTATTATGGCTAAAAGATTGTCCCAAATTACCTATGAATGTATGTGGTTAGGCATTGCCCAAGTAAAACCGGGTTGTACGCTGGGAGATATTGGTCATGCTATTCAGACTCATGCTGAAGGTGCTGGTTACTCGGTTGTTCGAGAATACTGCGGCCATGGTATTGGACAAGTTTTTCATGATGATCCTCAAATTGTCCATTATGGAAAACCGGGCATGGGTGAAAAACTTAATGAAGGCATGACATTTACGATTGAGCCCATGATTAATGCAGGCAAGCGAGATATTCGTACCATGCCTGACCAGTGGACTGTTAAGACTAAAGACCGCAGCCTATCAGCGCAGTGGGAACATACGTGCTTGGTCACAGCAACAGGTGTTGAGGTTTTAACTTATTCAGCAGGAAGCCCTCCTCCACCTGCTTGCGTAGAGAATCTCAAATTTAGACCTTAAATATGAATTCGTTAGCAAGCTTAAAAAATCAGCGGCAAGAAAAGTTTGAGCAATTTAAACTTGATTTAAATGTAAGCCAGTTAACGAAGAATATATGTAAGCTAACAGATCAGCAGTTACAGAAAGCATGGAATAACAATCATCTCAACGAGCATGCTGCATTGGTAGCTGTTGGTGGTTTTGGGCGCGCAGAACTATTCCCTTATTCTGATGTAGATATTTTGGTTTTACTCTCTAATGATCTAACAGAGAAACAATTATCAGACCTTAATCCTCGTATTGAATCTTTTATTACTCAATGCTGGGATCTTGGAATAGAGATAGGATCATCCGTTAGAAATATTCACGAGTGCCTACAGGAGGCTCATGCCGATATTACGGTTAGAACTGCATTACTAGAATCTCGCATGATTGATGGCAATAGGAAAATTTATAAAAAATTCTTAGCTGAGTACGATCAAGCAATGGATGTAAAGGCTTTTTACCAAGCCAAACTATTGGAACTTCGTCAGCGTCACCATAAATACAACGACACTCCCTACGCATTAGAACCTAACTGCAAGGAAAGTCCTGGCGGTTTAAGAGATTTACAAGTAATTTTATGGATGACTAAAGCGGCAAAGCTTGGCAATAGTTTTGCGGACTTGCATAAAAATGGCTTGTTAACAAAACATGAAGCTCTTACGATTAATCGCAATTTAACTTTTCTAAAGACTTTAAGAACCCAATTACATCTGGTTGCCAAACGACGACAAGATGTTTTAGTTTTTGACTTGCAAACTCAACTGGCAGAATCATTTGGATTAGAATCAGAGCCTGGGGTGCGCGCCAGTGAAAAGCTTATGAAGCGATATTATTGGGCTGCTAAAGCTGTAACGCAGCTTAATGAAATTCTTTTGCAGAATATTGAAGCGCTTCTTTTCCCCAAAGAAGCAAGGGGAACCCGTCCTGTATCAGAACATTTTGTAGAAAAACAAGGCTTACTTGATGTTATTGATCCGCTTCTCTTTGAAAAGCAACCGGAACAAATATTGCGTGCATTTGTATTACTAAGTAAAACAAGTGGTGTTAAAGGTTTCTCGGCGCAGATTTTAAGAGGGCTGTACAACGTTCGTCACTTAATGAATGCCAGTTGGAGAAAAAATCCAGAAAATCGTCAATCTTTTTTAGAGATCATAAAACAACCAGATGGAGTTACTCAAGCATTTAGGCTAATGAACCAAACTAGCGTTCTTGGCCGTTACTTACCAGCCTTTAGAAAAATTGTTGGCCAGATGCAGCATGATTTATTTCATGTATACACTGTCGACCAACACATCCTGATGGTTCTAAGAAATGTTAGAAGATTTTCTGTTCTTGAACATACCCATGAATTTCCCTTTTGTAGTCAATTAGCTGCTAACTACGATAAACCATGGATACTTGTTCTAGCAGCCCTATTTCATGATATTGCCAAAGGTCGGGGTGGAGATCATTCAACTCTGGGAAAAGCGGATGCCAAATTATTTGCTAAACAGCATGGCCTCGATAAAGAAGATACTGATTTGTTAGTTTGGTTAGTCGCTGAACATCTGACAATGAGCCAAGTTGCCCAGAAGCAAGATATTAGTGATCCAGATGTTATTCAGGAATTTGCAAAACGTATCAAAAATGAACGCTACTTAACCGGCTTATATTTATTAACAGTAGCAGACGTGAGAGGTACTAGCCCTAAAGTTTGGAATGCCTGGAAAGGTAAGCTCCTCGAAGACCTCTATCGTTTAACGCTTAGAGTGTTAGGTGGAGGAAAACATGATCTTAATTCAGAACTCGAATTAAACCAGTCAGAAGCTAAGAAAATATTACGTCTATATGGCCTACAAAGTGATGCCCATGAGAATTTGTGGAAACAATTAGATATTCCTTTTTTCTTACGGCATGAACCTAGCGATATAGCATGGTTAACAAGACATCTATATGGGCGTGTTAATTATGAAGAGCCCCTAGTTAGAGCACGATTATCACCAATTGGTGAGGGCTTGCAAGTTGCTGTCTATATTAAAGATCAGCCAGATTTATTTGCCAGAATTTGTTCATATTTTGATCAACAAGGTTTTTCAATTTTAGACGCCAAAATTCATACAACTCAACATGGTTACGCATTAGATACGTTTCAGATTTCAGGCACCAACCTGCTAAGAGAAGGTGGTCACTACAGGGATATTATTCAGTTGGTTGAACATGGTTTAACAGAGGCCCTCAAAATTGCCGCGCCTCTAATTACTGCAACTAAAGGTAGACTCTCCCGTCAGTCTAGAAGCTTCCCCATTCAACCTCGTGTGAGTTTGCGTGCAGATGAACGTGGCCAATATTTCGTGCTTTCAATATCCGCCAATGATAGGACTGGCCTTTTATACGCCATTGCAAAAATATTAGCTGAACACAGTATTTCACTTCATACGGCTCGTATTAATACGCTAGGCGAACGGATTGAGGACGTTTTTTTGCTGGATGGTCAAAACTTATCTAAAGACACAAAGATACAAGTTGAATTGGAAACAGAAATTCTTGAAGCCTTAGCTGTTTAATAAAGCAAGCATTTGACTTTCATCAATGACAGCAACACCAAGCTCTTTAGCCTTTTCCAATTTACTTCCAGCTTCATCACCTGCAACAACATAAGAAGTTTTAGCCGAGACCGAACCCGCCACCTTCCCACCAGCTTTTTCAAGTAATGCTTTAGCTTGATCTCTCGATAAAGTTGGCAATGTACCGGTCAACACAAAAGTTTTTCCTTGAATAGCTAAGTTTATTTCAGATACCTCAACCTCTAACGTAAGGCCTGCAGCTAATAGCTGTTCAATGACCTCTCGATTATGAGATTCACTTAAGAAATTAATAATCGACTGTGCCACAACAGGTCCCACATCATTAACCTTGAGTAGATCCTCCTCTGTTGCATCCATGAGCCGATGAATATCTCCAAAGTATTTTGCTAAATCTTTTGCGGTGCTTTCACCAACATGGCGAATACCTAGGGCAAAAATAAACCTAGCCAAAGTATTTGAGCGAGATTTATTAATAGCAGCAATCAGATTGTCAGCAGATTTATCACCCATACGATCTAGATTGGCCAAAGCCATAAAACCTAGTTGATATAAATCAGCTGGCGTTCTAACAATATTAAGATCAACTAATTGATCAACAATCTTGTCACCTAGACCTTCTATATCCATAGCCCGTCGCTGCGCAAAATGAAGTAATGCTTGCTTACGTTGGGCTGCACAAAATAACCCACCGCTACATCTTGCTACAACTTCATCAGTAGGTTTTTCAATGTGTGAACCGCAAATAGGGCATTGGGTCGGCATCACAAATGCAGCAGCATTGAGTAGCCTTTTATCCTTCAAAACGGAAACAACTTCAGGAATAACATCGCCTGCGCGTCTGACCACAACTGTGTCACCAATATGCACATCTTTACGGCGAACCTCATCCTCGTTATGTAACGTGGCATTGGTGACTGTTACCCCTCCCACAACAACTGGAGCTAATCTAGCTACTGGTGTGATAGCACCTGTCCGTCCCACTTGAACGTCAATACCCAGTACGGTGGTTAAAGCTTCTTGAGCAGGAAATTTATGAGCAATAGCAAACCTAGGTGCACGAGAAACAAAACCTAATTTATCTTGATGCATTCGTAAATTAACTTTGTAAACAACTCCGTCGATATCGTAGGGCAACTGGGTGCGTAAGCGACCAATTGTTGTATAAAAGTCCATTAAGCCATCAATAGATTTAACAACTACTCGATGGGAACATACAGGCAATCCCCATGATTCATACAAATCTAATAATCCAGAATGAGTTGTTGGACCCATTCCAGATGGTTCACACTGCCCTACCCCATATGCATAAAACGATAAAGTTCTTTTAGCTGTGATTTTGGGATCTAATTGACGTAGGCTCCCGGCGGCCGCATTACGTGGATTAGCAAATACCTTCTCATTATTACTAATGGCACTCTGATTGAGTGTTTGAAAATCTTTATGAGCCATGAAAACTTCCCCTCGCACCTCTACGACATCAGGGTAATTTTTACCTTTGAGTTTCAAGGGTATAGCTCGAATAGTTCTGATATTAGCCGTAACATCTTCACCGCTATAACCATCCCCCCTTGTGGCAGCTTGAACCAAGAAACCATGTTCATAACGCAAAGAGATCGCTAACCCATCAAACTTGAGTTCAGCAGCATACTCTACCTGCTCCAAATTTAGACCTTCTCGACAGCGCCGATCAAAAGCGATGGCTTCACTATCTTCCAAGGCATTATTCAAAGAAAGCATAGGAACGGTGTGCTTCACTTCTGAGAATAAATTACTTGGCTGACCACTCACGCGTTGTGATGGAGAATCGGGGGTAATCCAATCGGGGTGCTCAGATTCGATGGCTAGCAGTTCACGATACAGCTTGTCATATTCAGCATCAGGCAACTTCGGGTCATCTAATACATAATATGCATGATCTAAGCTGGCTAACTCTTCTTTCAGCCAAAAATAACGGGCCGAATCTGGCATGTCTCTTTCCCTTAAGAAAAAAGGCGGTAAGCCGAAGGTGATCCAGCAGAAATGCCATGTTGGAACATTGCTTGGTAAATTGCATTGACTTGAGATTCAATCGCATGAATAGCGTCATCAATTAAAGGTCTACCAGAATCATCGACCAAGTTACCATTGATGGCATCAGCTAATAAATGTGCGTCATTAAGCATGGTTCTAAATGGGTTTATTGATTGAGGTACTTTAGGTAAATCTAGCAATAGAGTCACAGAGCGAATATCTGCTTTAGCTAAATCACCGCGTAAGAAATTTGATTCATCAGCAACTAAACTGTACGCAACCAAATTATCGAGAACTCTATGAAATTGTCGTCCATCACGGGACATTAGGAATCCTGCCTTAGCTGCTGCATTTTTAATCTCAGCCAAATTCCACATATTATTTTTCGGAATAATGGTGACGCCCAACTGGATATCGCATGGTGCAGCAAACTGATCTAACTGTTGCGCTTCTTGAAGGGTGTCATTAACCGGTGGTAAATCAATCTCTGCATCTAATGTGTTAGCTAAAGCCTGTGAGCGAGACATGAAGTCAGACAAATCAACCACACCTATGGCACCCTGCCTATTAGCTAATTGAATCGCGGTCTGCAACTCCAAATATTGACCATCAACTTTAATTGGTTCCCACAATGGTTCGGTACCAACTGTTTGGGAAATCAACCCCTCACACATCCAAGGGTACATTGAATTTTTAGGCCATAAATTTAAATGATCCGTAATCTCTTGCCCAGATATAGGCTCGGGTAACCTCAATGCAATCACGCAATCAGTTAAAGAATCAATTCTATGAATAGTAGGAAGTTCTGCCTTTGTTGCATGATTAAGTGCTAAGCTAGGCTCTGTTTTGCCATAGCTATTAGGAGCTTCATGGTTAATAGTTGACGAAGAATCAGAGTTTGATAGTTCAACTTTACGTAAGCGAAAAGCGTTGTAAATCATTACAACAATCAGTAAGCCAAAACCAATTAACCCTAAAGATAACTGAAGTTCTGATAAGCCGATAGAAGCTGCAAACTCAGAAAACTCCATCATTAAGCAGCCTCCACCATCGTAGCTGCGGACTCTAAGTCAACTGCAACAATTCTAGAAACCCCCTGCTCTTGCATCGTCACACCAATCAACTGGTGTGCTATTTCCATAGTGATCTTATTATGCGAAATGAATACAAATTGTGTATTTGTCGACATACGTGCAACCATGTCAGCATATCGACCTGTATTGGCATCATCCAATGGGGCATCTACCTCATCTAGCAAACAGAATGGAGCAGGATTAAGTTGGAATAACGAGAAAACTAGTGCGATAGCAGTCAAGGCTTTTTCACCACCTGACAACAGGTGAATCGATGAATTTTTCTTGCCAGGGGGTTGGGCCATTACTTGAACCCCTGAATCGAGAATTTCTTCACCAGTCATCACTAACTTGGCATTACCGCCACCAAATAGATCCGGGAATAGTCGTGCAAAATGCTCATTCACTTGATCGAAGGTGCCCTGCAATAACTCTCTGGTCTCTCCATCAATCTTCTGGATGGCATCTGTTAGTGTATTAATAGCTTCATTTAAGTCAGCTGACTGGGCATCCAAGAAAGTCTTACGTTCTTGGGCGCTCGCTAACTCTTCTAGTGCGGCCATGTTTACAGGCCCCAAAGATTGAATCTCTTGGTTCAATCGATTGACATCAGATTGCAAACCACTCACTTTCATGTCTGGCATTAAACGGGCTTTTAGCTCATCAATATTAGCTTCAGCATCCATCAACATCGTTGCAAATTGCTCAACATTTAAACGAGCAGCTTGCTCTTTAAGTTGTAATTCCATGGCTTTATCACGAAGCGGTTGCAAGCTACGTTCAATAACCAAGCGAGATTCATCTCCCTCACGTAAGCGATGAGAAATAGCATCCATTTCAGTTCTGGCATTTGCTAAAGAGGCTTCCTTAGCACTTCGTTGAATCAATAATGATTGCAAAGAATCTTGCGCTACTTCATCCGATAGCGTGTGTAATTCTTCTTGTGAACTACCTAAGCTAATCTGAATATCACCAACCTGCTGCTGCGCAGACTGTTGATCACGTGTAAGGTCTGCTATGCGCTGCGCTAATGTACGAGTATTAAATGACGCCTCGCTGGCTTCGCGCTCTGCCAAACGCAGTGCATCCCTAGCTTGCTCTAAAACATGATTGGCTGCCTGATAGTTATCTTGAGCCTGAGATAAACTGTCGCCATGGGTGCCTTTTTCTTCTTGGGCTTGATCAAGCTCTGCTTGACCACTATCTCTAACAGCTTTTAGTTCTTCGTTTTGAATAGTAAGTTCTTGCAACTCTTGATTGATTTGTTCAGCACGTGTGCGATAACGTTCATCAGCTTGAGCCAGTTGCAAACGTTCAACTTCTAAGTTATGAGCTTCACGCACAGCTTGTTCAGCAATTTGGCGAGCCTGTTGGGCTTGTTCCTGTGCTTGCTGATAAGCATACTGGGAACGAGATGCTTCACTTTGAGCTTCATCCAAAATTAATTGCTGAGCTTTTAGTTGCAAATCTAAATTTTCGATTTCTTGACTGCGCGCTAATAAGCCAGCTTGCTCAGAATCCTCAGCATATAGCTGTAAGCCAACACGGCTAACAATATGCCCCTCTTTAACCAATAAAACACCGCCCTGAGGCAATTGCTCACGGCGACGCATAGCATCTTCCAGACTATCCGCAATAAATACATTACCTAACCATTCTTGCATAACAGCGCGAATAGCATTGTCTTTAATTTGCACGCGGCTAATTAAGCTTGTTAATCCAGAGACGCTTGCCTCCGTAATAGCAATGGAATTAGCCGAATAAAACGCTAACCTTGAAGGTGGCGCATCTTGAGCAAGGCGAATAGCTTCGTTTAAATCTGCTGCTTGTAATGCTGTCACGCGTTCGCGTAAGACTGCCTCAAATCCAGTCTCCCAACCTTTTTCAACATGCAAGTCTTGCCATAGACGTTGTTTATTATTTAAACCTTTTTGCTCTAACCAAGGACCAACCTTAGCTTGCGCTTGCACTTTCTCTTGTAAAGCTTGTAATGCACTCAGTCTTGCTTGAGTTTGATTTAATGCAGAGGAAGATTCTTGTAAAGTTTGTTGGGCGATATGTCTTAAAGCATCAGTTTCAGGAACTTTAAGTTGAGCATCCTCTGAAACTTGCTGTGCCTCATCTGCCTTGCGTTGAGCCATCAACTGGCGATCTGTTACGAGACTCAAAGCTTCTACATCTGGTTTAACTAGGCTAGCAAAATCTAACTGTAAGCGTTCTTGTCTTTGGTGAACTTGATCTAACTGCTTACCAGAAGCCAAAACACGCTCTGCAAGACTGGCTAAACGTTGATCCGTTGAAGATAGTGCTTCTCTAGCTGCATCAAGGCCCTTCTGAGCTTCTAAATAAGCAATCTCATTAGCCGGCATTTTCTCTTGTATAACCTGAAGAGCTTCTAAAAAACGCTCTTCATTCTCTCTAGCAGACTCTAGATCAATATTAGTTTGACGTAGAGAATCAGCCGCTGCTAATTCTTGAGAGCTCCAGCGGGAAAGCTGTGCTTGCAAGTCAGAAATCTGTTGCTGCAAGCGTCCTCGAGATTCTTGGACGTAGCGAATTTCATTTTCCAGTTTACCTACCTCAGCATTGACTTCGTATAGTTCACCTTGGGCGACTGATACGGAATCTTGTGAAGCATAGTGAGCGGTCCTTAGTCCTTCGAGCTCGGCTTCAGCATGCCGTAATTTAGCAGTCTGTTCTTCTAATTGAACCTGCGCATCACGAATTGCATTAGCAAATTTCTCTTGCTCTTTGCCTGCCTCAGTCTGCCGAACTAACCATAGCAATTGTTGCTGCTCTGTCATTTGTAGGTGGAGATGCTTATATCTCTCAGCAACTTCTGCTTGCCCTTCTAGCTTTGTCAAATTTTGCGTTAACTCACGCAAAATATCTTCAACCCTAGTTAAATTCTCTCGAGTATCCTCGAGGCGAGCCTCAGTTTCTTTACGGCGCTCTTTGTATTTTGATACCCCAGCGGCCTCTTCCAAGAAAATACGAAGTTCCTCTGGTTTAGCTTCAATAATTCTGGAAATCATACCCTGTCCGATAATCGCATAGGCACGAGGGCCTAAGCCCGTACCCAAGAACATATCGTGAATATCTTTACGTCGAACAGATTGATTATTAATGTAATAACTGGAGGCGCCATCTCTGGTCAAGACACGTTTCACAGATAACTCTGCAAAAGTACTCCATTGACCTGCTGCACGGCCATCCGTATTATCAAAAATCAACTCAACACTAGATCGCCCAGCGGGTTTTCTCTGCCCCGAACCATTAAAAATGACATCCTGCATAGATTCGCCGCGCAGCTCACTAGCTCGTGACTCGCCTAAAACCCAGCGAACAGCATCGATAATATTGGACTTGCCGCATCCATTGGGACCGACCACGCCAATTAATTGGCCAGGAAGCTCGAAATGAGTAGGGTCTACGAAGGATTTAAATCCTGAAAGTTTGATAGATTTGAGTCGCACGGCTTACTTCTTTAATGTCAATCATAGGATGATACCAAGGGGCGAGAACTTAGGAGCAGTTCCTGATGCTGCCCGATATAATCATGCACTAATAGACAGTATTTTTAAAGGAAAAAGAACTTATGACAACGTTACAGAACATTATCGATCAAGCCTGGGAAGATCGCGCTAACTTATCCCCCTCAGCCGCTCCAGCAGAGGTTCGTAATGCAGTGGCCCAAGTACTTGCTGGCTTAAATGATGGCTCTATACGCGTTGCTGAACGTGAATCTGTTGGCAAATGGCATGTTAATCAATGGGTTAAAAAAGCTGTCTTAATCTCTTTCAGGCTAGAAGATAACCAAGTTATGTCAGCTGATGGCAAAGGCGGTTTTCCACAGTTTTATGACAAAGTGCCGACAAAATTTGCTAACTACACAGCAGAAGACTTTGCCAAAGGTGGTTTCCGCGTTGTACCACCAGCTACTGCTCGTAGAGGCTCATTTATTGGGAAAAATGTCGTGTTAATGCCTTCTTACGTCAATATTGGCGCTTACGTCGATGAAGGCTCTATGGTTGACACTTGGGCGACAGTTGGCTCTTGTGCCCAAATTGGTAAAAATGTTCATTTATCAGGTGGTGTAGGCATCGGCGGTGTGCTTGAGCCAGTCCAAGCTGGCCCAGTCATTATTGAAGATAATTGCTTTATCGGCGCACGCTCAGAGGTGGTTGAAGGTGTTGTCATCGAAGAAAATGCCGTATTGTCGATGGGTGTTTATATTGGCCAAAGCACTAAAATTTATGATCGTGAGACTGGTGAAGTTCATTATGGACGCGTTCCGGCTGGCTCTGTGGTTGTTCCTGGATCACTACCATCAGCTTGCGGCAAATACAGCTTGTATGCAGCGGTCATTGTCAAGAAAGTAGATGCGCAGACACGTGCTAAAACAGCTATCAACGATCTATTGCGTGATTAAGAAATTTTTATAAAGACCATTTGTGACTAAACATCCAACCCTTGCTTTAACAGAAGCACTTATTGCACAACATTCAGTCACCCCTGCCGATGGGGGTTGCCAGGAATTAATTGCCCAACATTTAAAGCCACTGGGATTTGAATGTGAATCAATAATTAGCGGACCCGATCATTTTAAAGTGACTAATCTGTGGGCAATCAAACGGGGCCTTAAGGGTAAAGACGGTAAGCTATTAAGTTTTGCTGGGCACACGGATGTTGTTCCAACAGGACCGCTAGACAAATGGTCTTCAGATCCTTTCACACCGACACATAAAAATGGCCTCTTGTACGGTCGCGGTGCAGCTGATATGAAAACCTCTCTTGCAGCTTTTGTAGTTGCTACGGAGGAATTTATCGCTAGCCACCCCAAACATCAAGGATCAATTGCTTTTCTTTTAACTAGCGATGAAGAAGGTCCAGCGCATGATGGGACCGTCATTGTTTGTAAGGCACTTAAAGATCGTGGTGAGCGATTAGATTATTGCATCGTGGGGGAGCCCACATCTGTAGACCATTTAGGAGATACTATTAAAAATGGTCGTCGCGGCTCCCTTTCCGCTAAATTAAAAATAATAGGCCTACAAGGACACATTGCATATCCACATCTTGCCAAAAATCCCATTCATTTAATGGCTCCTGCTTTAGCTGAAATCGCATCCATCACTTGGGATCAAGGGAATGAACATTTTCCACCTACAACTTGGCAAGTATCTAATATTCATGCAGGCACGGGAGCAACCAACGTCATCCCAGGTGATATCACCATAGACTTTAATTTCAGATTTTCAACAGCAAGCACATCAGGTAGCTTAAAAAATAAACTTGAGGATGTCTTAAGAAAACATCAACTTGAATACACCATCGACTGGCACCTGGGTGGAGAACCCTTTTTGACCGAACCTGGCCCTTTATCAAGTGCTATTCAAGCCTCAATCAAGGCTCATACAGGTATTGATGCAGCACTATCGACAACAGGCGGCACGAGCGATGGTAGATTTATTGCAAAAATATGTCCTGAAGTGATTGAGTTTGGCCCCCGCAATGAAAGTATTCATAAAATTGATGAGCACATTGCATTAGCTGATATTGAACCACTCAAAAATGTCTATAAGGGTGTCCTAGAAAAGCTGATTGCTTAATACTATGAGTACAGCCTACTCCTTAGAAAAGCTCTGGCAAGAAATCACTCAAAAATTAGATGATGCTGGCCTTAGTTTTGGCCATGGCGCCATTAATGCTGAGAGTGAAGCTCTTTGGATAATTTCTGCAGCACTCGGCTTCCCTCCTGAGGACACATTGGAGTCCTTAGATACATTAATCCCAGAGAATTTAAAAAGTCAAATTGAAGCTTGGGTAGATGAGCGTATCAAAACCCGTAAACCACTGGCTTACATATTAGGTGAAGCGTGGTTAATGGGGGTACCCTTTTACTGTGATGAGCGCAGTATTGTTCCAAGATCATTTATTGCTGAATTGATTGTTGATGGCCATTTAGAACCTTGGCTACCTCCAAGTGGCAAAGTACTTGATTTATGCACCGGTAATGGTTCACTAGCAATCTTGATGGCACTCTCCTGCCCTGATGTCGAGGTGACGGCAACCGACTTAAGCCTTCAAGCACTCTCACTAGCGGCAAAAAACCTAGATCGACATAACTTAACAGAACAAATAGAAGTATTCCAAGGGGATCTGTTTGAAGGTCTACCTGCACCATCTGAAGATAATAAATTTGACTTGATCCTCTGTAACCCACCCTATGTTAATGCTGAAACAATGGCCAATTTACCGAAGGAATATCATGCGGAACCGGAAATGTCTCTAGCCGGAGGGTCTGATGGCATGAATGTGATTCGACGCATCATCACTAATGCCAAAGAATATCTTTCTGAAAATGGCGCATTGGTATTAGAGATTGGCAATGAGGCGTCTAACTTCAAAAACGCCTTTCCAGAAATTCCTGTTACTTGGTTAGAGGTTTCAGCCGGAGATGACCAGGTACTTCTGATTCAAAGTGACAACTTATAAACCTAAAGATTTCTAGCAGCCTCTATAGCTTGATCAATTCGATCAACAGGCATCACTTTCATGCCTGGAATGGTTATTTTAGGTGCATTAGCCTTAGGAATAATGGCCAGTGTAAAACCAAGTTTGGCAGCTTCTTTCAAACGCTCTTGCCCTCGTGGACAAGGACGTATTTCACCAGCTAAACCAACTTCTCCAAAAACAATTAACGTTTTAGGAAGTGCCTTGTTTTTTAAGGATGAGCTAATCGCCAATAAAATAGCTAAATCAGCTGCAGGCTCACTAATTTTTACCCCTCCAACAGCATTCAAGAAAACATCCTGATCAAAGCAAGCAATACCCGCATGGCGATGTAAAACAGCCAATAACATCGCTAGTCGATGTTGCTCAAGACCAAGTGCTAAACGCCTAGGATTAGGAACATGAGCGGTATCAACGAGTGCTTGCACCTCAACCAATAAAGGTCGGCTACCTTCTTGCGTCACTAAAACACAAGAACCAGGAACTGTTTGCTCTTGCTGAGACAAGAATAATGCTGAGGGGTTCGCTACCCCTTTTAAGCCTTTATCCGTCATCGCAAATACACCAAGCTCATTAACCGCACCAAAACGATTCTTAAAAGCCCTTACCAGCCTGAAAGATGAGTGCGTATCGCCCTCAAAATACAAAACAGTATCAACAATATGCTCAAGAACTCTCGGACCAGCTAAGTTACCTTCTTTAGTCACATGACCAACCATAATCATACAAACGCCGGTTGCTTTAGCAAGTCTGGTTAATTGAGCTGCACACTCTTTGACTTGAGCAACTGAGCCTGGTGCAGATGTTAGTGATTCTGAATAAATAGTTTGAATAGAGTCCACCACCACGACGGTTGGCCTACTAGACTCGATCGTTAAGAGCAATTTTTCTAGTTGTATTTCAGCAAGAACTTCTAAATCAGGTGCCTGAATACCTAAACGTTTAGCACGCAATGCAATTTGCGAGCCAGACTCTTCACCACTGATATACAAAACAGAATCACCCTTCGCGCTCATGACAGCAAGTGCTTGAAGTAATAACGTCGATTTTCCAATACCCGGGTCCCCACCAATTAAAGCGACACCTCCGGTCACTAAACCACCACCAAGTACGCGATCAAACTCCTCAACACCTGTACTCAAGCGCGGCAAATCTTCAGCCTCAATCACAGATAACTTTTGTTTGGGTGCCGCTTTTGTCAAACTTTGAAATCTATTTGTAGCTGCTTTTTCTTCAACGGACTCATCTAAAGTATTCCAAGCATCACAATGAGGGCACTGCCCTTGCCATTTGGCTGACATGCCCCCACAAGATTGGCAAACATAAATTGATTTAATTTTTGCCATTAGAACGGGTTAGCCTTCTTATTGTCTTGGTTGCGTTGATCAGCATCGAGCTTCCGTTTAACAATGTCAGCTTCTCGCTTAGCTTCTTCAGCCTGCTTTTTCTCGTATGACTTAATATTTTGTTCGCGTTTGATAGCTTTTTCTTCAGCCTCTTTATTTTTAGATCGCGCTAGGTCATTTTCATCTTTAAGCATTGACTTTAAGAGTCGTTGCCTATCATGCATTGGCACCTCTTGTTGGCGCACGTCTCGAATTTCTTGGCGATAGTCCAATCGAGCGTTTTCCAAACACAGGCTAGTTAAAAATTTATCGTAACACTCATGCTGTCTTTTTTCAAAGCGATACCTCGCCCAATCTTTTTTCAAATTTAACTGCTCCTGGCGAACCTCAATATCAGCCAATTCGTCTAACTCAGCAGGGCCTGCTAAAGCTAATAAAGGCGTCACAATTAACACAGTAAATAAAAAGTTTTTCATGATTGCTCTATTGAACTAATTTATATTAGATTTCAATCTTAGCTCCCAACTCCACAACACGATTGGTTGGAATCTGAAAGAAATCAGAAGGTTTAGCTGCATTTTGAAACATCCATGCAAATAATCTCTCACGCCATAGAGCCATACCCGGCAACTTTGAGGGGACAACCGTATCTCTAGCTAAAAAGAATGAGGTTTCCATTAAGTCAAATTTAATATCGTATTGACTCTCAATTAAGGCTAACACCACATTAATGTCCGGTGTCTCCTTAAATCCATGGACAGCTCTAACTAAATAAATTTGACCACCCAAGTCTTTCAATGTGATGCGCTCTGAATCGCTAACATAGGGCACATCCCAAGTACTTAACTTCAAGAAAAAAACACGCTCATGCAAAACTCGATTGTGCTTAAGGTTATGTAGCATGGCCACAGGAACATAATCAATATGTGCAGTCAAGAAAATACCTGTACCCTCGACACGATGAGGAGGGTGAGCTAACAAGCCCTCCACAAAAGGCTTTAACGGAATAGAATCGTTAACGATACGTTCTCTAAGCAGTTTTCTACCCTTGTACCATGTCATCAGACATAGAAAACAAAACAAGCCTAGCATTAAGGGATACCAACCGCCATCTTTAATCTTAATTAAGTTCGCTGTCCAAAATGAAATATCCAAGATAAAGAAACTCAAGATAAGGCAAACAATAAAAACAGGATTTAGATGCCACTCTCTTCGCATCACAATACTTAAAAGTATGGTTGTAATTAACATCGTCGTTGTTACTGAAATCCCATAAGCAGCCGCTAAATTACCTGACTCTCTAAATTCAATAACAGTAAAAATAACCATGACCAACAAGGACCAATTCACAACAGGTACATAAATCTGCCCCCGCTCATTATCAGAAGTATGTCTAATTCCCATTCTTGGCAAGAAACCCAATAAAACAGCTTGGTTAGCCAAAGAATAAGCACCAGATATAACAGCTTGCGAAGCAATGACTGTTGCAGCAGTTGCAAGTGTTACCATCGGCCACAAAGCCCACTCTGGCACCATCAAGTAAAAAGGATTTTTAATTGCAGCCGGGTTAGTCAACAATAAAGCACCTTGACCAAAATAATTTAATAACAGGCTTGGCAAAACTACAAATAACCAAGCATAGCGGACTGGCTTTTTGCCGAAATGCCCCATATCTAAATAAAGCGCCTCGACACCTGTCACAACTAACACAACGGAGCCCATCACAATATAAGCCATGACAGCATGTTCAGTGACAAAATTAAATGCATAAATAGGATTTATCGATGCAAAAATTTGAGGCTCTTTGATGATATTAAATACACCTAATACGGCTAAAGAAAAAAACCAAATTAGAGTGATTGGGCCAAATAACTTACCCACAGCAGCCGTGCCATGTTTTTGGATAACAAACAAAGCAATTAAGATTGTTAACGTGATTGGAATCACAAATCGTTTCATTTCTGGCGTTGCAATTTCCAAGCCTTCAACCGCAGAAAGCACTGAAATGGCTGGTGTAATAACTGACTCGCCATACAACATACAGGCACCAAACATGCCCAGCATCATCACGGTCAAATAAGATTTGCTGCCATTTTGCAATGATCTAAGGGCTAAAGCCATTAGCGATAAAACGCCACCCTCACCTTTGTTATCTGCGCGCATCACAAAGAGAACATATTTAAATGTAACCACCAAAATGATGGCCCAGAACATCATCGAAATAATGCCAAAGACAGCATCTTGTGTAAAAGGAATACCGTGCTCAGGGCTAAAACACTCTTTAAGAGCATACAGAGGACTTGTGCCAATATCTCCAAAGACAACACCAATGGCCGCTAAAACCAACGTTGCCAAACCACCTTTTTGGTGATGCTGACCATGACCATGCAAATTAACTGGTTTTAGTAAAGAAGACTCTGAAAATTCCGGATTGCTAATAGTCACCGGTTACTCCAACAAAGAACATGCTTCGATTATATGCCGGTATATTGCGATGCAATATCCTTTTACGCATCTCGATCTAACCATACAGAAATTCCCTGTGCATTTAGCTCAAGATCAATGCTAAGGAAATCTCTAATTTGAGCGCTGGACATATCGCAGCCATGCTCTTTTAGATATTTTTCATAAATATTGAGTAAACCTTCCATAAGACTCTCATGCCGATGGGCATCATTTTTTAACCCTAAAGCTAATGAAACCATCTCATCTAACTGTTTTAAAAATAAAATTTTGAGCTTTGGGACATCATTAACGCGACTAAAATGAGTAGGAAATAAACATTGTGGTTTGAGTGCCGCAATACGCTCAACAGACTCTCTCAAGGCAACCGGGTCAAATTGTATCGGGGTAGTTGTTGGCATGATGTATGCGCCATTAGGTGTATCGAACTCCCTATAAGACAACCCAAAGGTATCGCCAGTAAAAACACCCTCAGACGTACTATCCCAAATAGCAATGTGGTGCTTTGCATGTCCTGGCGTGTCTAAACAGCGCAGGATTCGCGTCCCTAAGATAATTTCAAAGCCTTCCCCTGCTTCTGAAATACGGGAGGCATCAACAGGTCGAAGTGATCCATAAGCAGACTGAACCGCACTCTCACCATACACAGCGACGGCCCCAGATCTAAGTGCTGATGGTTCAATCATATGGCGCACACCCCTTGGGTGAACAATTAATTGTGCAGTTGGGCACAAACGCATCATCTCACCAGCACCACCAGCGTGATCTAAATGAATATGGGTCAAAATAATGTAACGAACTTGTTTTGGGTCGAGATCCAATTCAGCCAACGTTTGCATTAAGCGTGGCGCCGAATAATTGGTTCCCACATCAACAAAAGCTGCCTCATCCTGATCCACAATTAAGTAGCTAGCATCAAAATGCTCACGACCAAAACCAGTGTCGACTGCATAAACACCATTAGCGACTAATGTTGCATAGGTTAGAGAAGTTTTCATGTACAAATTCTTACATATTTTTCCACGACCCCATATACTTTATTCATGAAAAAAATATTGGACCATCTTTTAAGGCAATGGGGCTTAGAGTACCTACAAAATTGGGTCGACTTAATGGTCCCTTCACTACAAATTATCCTTATTATTTTGTTTTCTATCGCCCTTAAAGCAGTGGCGAATAAAGTAACAAGAGCTCTAGAAGCACATCTTCGTCAAAGAGCTCAAAGTATTGAAGAGAAAAAACGTGTTCAAACACTAGCGCGTGTCTCACGTTATATTGTTTCAGTTGCCATTGGTGTCATTGCCATCATGCTGATCTTGTCATCCTTAGGGTTTTCTATTGCCCCGATATTAGCGACAGCAGGTGTTGCAGGTATTGCCGTTGGTTTTGGTGCACAAAGCTTAGTTAAAGACTATTTCACTGGTTTTGTCATGCTTGTTGAAAATCAAATTAGACAGGGTGATATTGTTGAGCTTGGGACTAAATCTGGCTCCGTTGAAGAAGTAACGCTGCGCTATGTTCGACTTCGTGACTATGAGGGGGCCGTTCATTACATACCTAATAGTTACATCAATTTAGTTACCAATAAAAGTAGAACTTTTGCTTACGCAGTCATTGACATAGGTGTGGCTTATAAAGAAAACCTCAACCATGTTTATGACACTATCCGTGAAGTTGCTCATAAACTTCGAGACAATCCTCAATATAGTCACTTAATTTTGGAGGATATTGAGATTGCTGGCGTTGATCAACTGGGCGATTTCGCGGTAATGATCAAATCTCGGATCAAGGTTGTGGCCCAAGAACAAAATACCATTCGCCGAGCCCTATTAGGTGAGATCAAGACTGCATTTGATCTTGCCGGAATTGAAATTCCATCCCCTGAGTATAAAAACCATCATTAAAGCCTTATCAGGAATTAATCTTGCTATTTAGGGTTTTACCTGATATAGTCTTAACAATCAGACGCGGGATGGAGCAGTCTGGCAGCTCGTCGGGCTCATAACCCGAAGGTCGAAGGTTCAAATCCTTCTCCCGCAACCAAATATTAAGCCCTTCAGACATTTAAATTGAAGGGCTTTTTTATTACCTAAAATTTGGCATACTTAGGCCTTAACCAATCATATTTATTCAACATGAAAAAACTAATTCTATTCATCACCCTCATCATGGCTCACTCTGCGTTTGCTGGAACTAAAGTTGAATTCAAAACCTCAGTAGGCGATTTTCTTGTTGAACTCAATGATGAAAAAGCCCCTATCTCATCAGAAAATTTTTTGACTTATGTGAACAGTGATTTTTATAACGGAACTATTTTTCATCGAGTAATCAGTGGATTTATGATTCAAGGCGGAGGATTTACCAAGGAGATGCAACAGAAATCCGGTAAAGCCCCTATTCAACTTGAATCGAAAAATGGCCTTAGCAATGTGGCTTATTCAATTGCAATGGCAAGAACAGGCAACCCCAACTCAGCCACCTCACAATTTTTTATTAATGTGGTAGATAACCCTAATCTTGATTACCCAAAACCTGATGGTCACGGGTATGCAGTTTTTGGTATGGTCATCAAAGGCACTGATACGATCGATAAGATTAAAAAAGTAGTAACAACAAGAGTTGGTCCGTATTCGGATGTGCCGGTGACTCCTATCGTGATTCAGAGCGCAAAAGTTATTTCTAAATAATCAATGACACTAGGGCACTCATCCTGCACGATTCTTTTGGATGATGCCCAAAGCACGTCAGGCAATCCAACTAGCCGCCTATACGACAACCCCATCTCACATCTCACCGCTAACTCAGCTGATGAGGTTGTTCAGACACTTCAAACTATTCAACACTATTTAGCTCAAAAGAAGTATGTAGTAGCTAATTTCAGCTATGAATTAGGTGAATACTTCCAAGGACTGAAGCCTGCAATAAGCTCATGCCCATGGATTGAAGCTTGGATTTTTGATGACGTCACTAAACTCTCAGCAGCAGACGTTAATAGCTGGATAGAAGCTCAATTAGGTTCTAGCCAACCACCAGCTGGACTTTTTGATATTCAAGAAACTGTTACTGCGAAAGATTTCGAAGTAACGATTAAAAAAATTCATGAATTAATACGTTGCGGTGAAACCTACCAAGTCAATTACACCTACCGAATTAAGGGCCAACTGTTTGGCCCTCCTTTATCGGTCTATCAAGCGTTGAGAAGCAGACAACCAGGACCCTTTGGCGCTTTTATAAAGAAATCTGATGGCTGGGTTTTATCATGTTCACCCGAATGGTTTTTACGTAAAGAAGGTTCTCGCCTCATTGCTAAACCCATGAAAGGCACAGGAAAAGCTGGTGATATGAGTCCAGCTTTTCTTCAGAATGATCCTAAAAACCGCGCAGAGAATCTCATGATTGTAGATTTATTGAGGAATGATCTAGGGAAAATATCCATTCCCGGAACCGTTAAAGTGCCAGATCTTTTTCAAGTTCAACAGCATGGCGATGTTCTACAAATGACATCTACAATTGAATCAACAGCGCGTCAAGATCTTGGACTCTTAGAACTCCTTCAAGCTATTTTTCCTTGCGGATCTATTACAGGCACGCCGAAGAAAAAGACCATGGAAATCATACAATCGCTTGAAACAGAATCAAGAGGCCTTTATTGTGGATCTGTAGCTTGGTTTGACCCACCTAGTGGCCATGAAATATTAGGTGATATAGGAATGAATGTGGTCATCCGTACCCTCACCGTTGATCAAGATAATCATTGTTTAATGGGGATTGGTGCAGGCATTACGATTGATTCTGACCCTAAGGAGGAATGGCAAGAATGTCAGACCAAGGCCAACTTTTTATACCAAACAAAAGAGCACATTGGTTTATTTGAAACAATACGTATTAGCAACAATACACCTCAACACCTTGATTTACACCTCCATAGAATAAGCACGTCTGCACAAAAATTTGGCATGATCTTTAATGCAATGATGGCTTCGCAAGTTGTTGAAAATGCCTGTAGGTATTTAGATTGTGATCAGATCTATCGTATGCGTTTAGAACTGAACGCTCAAAACGAACTCAGCGCAAACGCGACCTGTATTCATGAAATAACAAGTGCACAGCCCCTCATCTGGGCAACCGATATCCTAGGGAATCATGCTAGGATGCAATCATCTAACGTATTGCTAAGGCACAAAGTGACCCTGCGTAAAATCTATGACTTAGCTTGGCAAGAATCTGAGAAAAGAGGCGGTTTTGATGCTATTTTTGTCAACGAATTGGGATATGTCACAGAAGGAGGACGATCCAATGTGTTTATTAAGAAAAATAATCACTGGCTGACTCCTCCCTTAAGTTCTGGCTGCTTACCTGGAATTATGAGATCGATCCTACTAAAAGATCCAGAATGGTCAGCGATTGAAGAAAATATAACAATCGATGACGTGATATCTAGCGATGAAATTATTTTAACCAATGCTCTTAGGGGCATCATTCGTATAACACCTAATTAGAGCCTATGAAATTCTGTTCAAACTGCGGTCATGAAGTCTCTTTGAGCATACCTCAAGGCGATACACGTGAGCGCTTTACCTGTAAAAATTGTTCGACCATACATTATGAAAATCCTAGAAACGTTGTTGGAACTATTCCAATTTGGGAACATAAGATACTGTTATGTAAGCGAGCAATTCATCCACGACTAGGATATTGGACCTTACCAGCTGGATTTTTAGAAGTGGGCGAAAGCACAGCAACCGGTGCAATTAGAGAAACACAAGAAGAAGCTGGTGCTGATGTTGAAATTGGCCCCCTATTTTCATTGTTGAATGTGATACATGTGCAACAGGTTCATCTGTTCTATTTAGCCCAACTAAAAACACCAACTTTTAGCCCGGGGATAGAAAGCTTAGAAGTCGCATTATTTTCAGAATCGGAAATACCCTGGGATGATCTTGCATTTCCAACCGTTAGAAAAACCTTGGAATGGTATTTCTCTGATAGGCGTTCAGGAGTCATTCATTTTGGTGAGCCCAGTTTTGCCACGCATTTAGATGACATTGGTTATGATGAACGGATTGACAAAAAGCATCGCCATTCATGAGTTTGCCTTGGTTACAAGTTACGGATCCCTTTCCGTCACCACTCTCTTACAGTGAGCCAGACCCCGAAGTTCCTGGTTTAATTGCTATTTCTACGGACATTAGTTCAGAACAGTTAAAGCGGGCTTATAGTCAGGGAATTTTCCCCTGGTACTCTGAAAGCCAACCTATCTTGTGGTGGTCCCCCAACCCCAGGATGGTCTTGAAACCCTCACACTTAAAAATCAGTAAAAGTTTAAAAAAAGAAATTAAACATATATTGATGGATCAGGCATGGGATATTCTTGTTGACTGTGACTTCCATGCCACGATCCTTGCTTGTGCAAAACAAGTTCGTAAAGATCAAAATGGAACATGGATCACACACGCCATCATGCATGCTTATGGTCAATTACATGAACAAGGGTTGGCTCACAGTGTTGAAGTTTTTTATCAGGGGCAGCGCGTTGGTGGCCTTTATTGCGTGAATATAGGTTTAATGGTTTTTGGTGAATCCATGTTCTCTCTTCATCCTAATGCGTCTAAATTAGCTTTAGCGGCACTTTGTGCCTGGGGGATTGAAAATCAAATAGCACTGATTGATTGTCAACAAGAAACAGCTCATTTGACGTCCATGGGTGCTAGCCCCATTGATCGATCTGACTTTATCCGATATGTAGAAGATCAATCCCTCGCAGAATTGCCTAAATGGTCGTTTGATAAACAGATATTGAGTTACTGGTTAGGCCAAACACCATGAGTCATATGAACGACCAGCCATTTTCTGCATTGCAATTTTATGCAACAGCTCCCTATCCATGTAGCTATATCACTGATAAAACAGCACGCTCACAAGTAGCAACGCCATCCCATTTAATTAATTCGGAGGTGTACAGTCAATTAGTTTTTAATGGTTTTCGACGCAGTGGCATTTATACCTATCGACCTTACTGTGATGGCTGCCAAGCTTGTATGGCTTGTCGCGTAAAAGCACTTGAATTTAAGCCAAAGAGATCTCAAAAAAGAGCGTGGAAAAAACATATTGATTTAGTACCATCGATCCACCCCCTGATCTACTCTGAAGAACACTACAGGCTCTACCAAAATTATCAAAAGTCACGTCATATAGGTGGCGGGATGGATAGCGATGATCAAGAGCAATATCAACAATTTTTACTACAAAGTAAAGTCAATACACGCTTGGTAGAGTTTAGAGATGGGGAACAAGGAGCAGAACCAGGCAAGTTACGAATCGTGAGCATTATGGATATCTTGCAAGATGGGCTATCCTCTGTCTATACATTCTTTGATACATCAACTGAACAGGCCAGCTACGGAACTTTTTGCATCTTATGGCAACTTGAACAAGTTAAGAAGCTAAATCTACCCTACCTGTATTTGGGTTACTACATTAAAGAAAGCTCTAAAATGTCCTATAAATCTGAGTTTGAACCCCTAGAAATACTGACTCAGAACCAATGGCAATCATACTTACTATCTGAATAATTATCTGCAATGAATTTTTATCCTTTTGTTAAACCATGGTTATTCGCCATGGATGCTGAAAAAGCACACAACCTGACCCTTAACTCTCTAGATAAAGCTCATGCACTAGGGTTAGGTTTTCTTAGTCATCAAAAAATTCCAAGTGATGAACGTTTGTTTTGTGGCTTAAAGCTTCCTAATCCTGTTGGCTTAGCTGCGGGACTTGATAAAGATGGTAAACACATTGATGCCTTAGCTAATCTAGGATTTGGCTTTTTAGAAATTGGCACAGTGACACCCAAACCCCAAAATGGTAATCCAAAACCACGTATATTCAGACTTCCCGAAGCGCAGGCATTGATCAATCGTATGGGATTCAATAATGATGGCGTAGATGCCTGTGTAGAACGCGTTAAAGCTTCTAAATTTTGGCAATCGGGCGGCATATTAGGTATCAATATTGGTAAAAATGCAATAACACCGATTGAATCAGCGGCTAATGATTACCTACATTGCATGGAAAAAATTTATGCCCTAGCCTCATATATCACCGTCAATATTTCATCCCCGAATACTAAAAATTTGAGGCAACTTCAGGGTGGTGACGAACTGAATGCATTGCTTGCTGCTATTGCAGAAAAAAAACAACAACTGTCTGATCAGTACAAAAAAGAGGTACCTTTATTTTTAAAAATTGCGCCTGATTTAGATGCGGGGCAAATCGACGATATTGCTGAATTACTGGTTAAATATCGAATTAATGCTGTGATTGCCACTAACACCACCATTTCCCGCGAATCTGTCTCACATTTAATCTATGGCAATGAAAACGGTGGCCTTTCAGGCCACCCTGTTAAATCCCTATCTAACCAAGTGATTATGCAACTCGCCAAGGCTTTAAATGGTGCACTACCTATTATTGGTGTTGGCGGGATTCTTTCTGGCGAGGATGCTAAAGAAAAGGTTGCTGCTGGAGCTGAAGTAGTTCAGATCTACAGTGGGCTTATCTATAAAGGCCCCACCTTAATTACTGAATGTGCCAAGGCGCTTAAGCGTTAATCTTTGGCAAGTTTGATTCCACATTGTGCAATTTAAGGTTTTATGGCTAAAATGAAGCCATGACTAGCCGAACCGCCATCCAAGTTCTAGACAGAATGATGTGTCTCTTGGATGCGCTTGCCCTAAGTGATGAAGCCGTTAGCCTAAAAAAATTAGCTGAATTAACAGCATTACACCCTTCTACAGCTCACAGAATTCTCAATGATATGGTGGCTTGCCGCTTGGTTGAGCGTGGGGATAGCGGTACCTATCGGCTGGGATTAAAGTTGTTGGAGTTGGGGAATTTAGTCAAGGCTAGATTATCTGTTCGCGATGCAGCACACTTACCGATGCGGGCGCTACATAAAATGACTGGTCAAACGGTGAATCTGTCCGTTAGACAAGGTGATGAAATTGTTTATATCGATCGGGCCTATAGTGAACGCTCAGGCATGCAAGTCGTACGCGCCATTGGTGGAAGAGCACCGCTGCATTTAACATCGGTAGGAAAATTATTCCTAGCTGACGATGACATGAGTAAGCTAAAAACATATGTCGCAAAAACAGGGTTAGCAGGACACACCGCAAATAGTATTCATGATTTAGCCGGACTTGAAAAAGAATTAGATTTGGTACGTTCTGTAGGTCATGCAAGAGATGATGAAGAGCTTGAAATTGGTGTTAGCTGCATGGCAGCCTCCATTTTGGATGACAGCGGAAAATTGGTCGCAGGCTTATCCTTATCTGCGCCGACAGAGCGTATCCAAGAAGAATGGTTGAAATCCCTCAAAGAAACAGCCATGCAAATTTCCAAGAGCTTAGGCTATAAACCAACAAGCTAAGCAGCTCTTGAAATATCTATAATTTACGGACTGGGGTTGGATTCGGATTGCTTTGCAACCACTCCTTCACACGGACAGCATCAGCAAATCGCGACAACTTACCGACTGAATCCAAAAAGACCATGATCACATCTCGTCCCTGCACTTTTGCTTGCATGACCAAACAACGACCTGCTGCAGAAATATAACCAGTTTTCTGTAAGCCAATATCCATATCTCCGGCACGTACTAAACGGTTGGTATTGATAAACTTTTGCTCTCTTTTACCAATCATCAAGCTATAGTCAGGTCGAGTAGAAAATTCACGAATTAGTTTGTGCTGATAAGCGGCCTCAACTAATTTAGTTAGGTCCTCAGGACTAGATATATTTTCACTAGAAAGACCGGTTGGATCAGAAAATTTGGAATGAGACATTCCCAATATTTTTGCTTTAGCATTCATGGCTTCAACAAAAGCTGGAATACCACCCGGGTAATTTCTACCTAATGCGTGAGCTGCTCTATTCTCTGAGGACATCAGTGCTAACAATAAAGCCTGTTCACGCGTCATAGCAGCATGTTCAGTGAGTCGCGATCTTGCTCGACCAGGGTAGACATTGACGTCATCTTGGTGAATCACAATTCCCTCATCCATCGGTAGTTGGGCATCCATGACAACTAAAGAAGTCATTAATTTGGTAATGGATGCAATGGGAAGTGCGGCATGAGAGTTCTTCTCGAACAATACCTCATGGGTTTGACGATCGATAATTAAGGCCACACTAGACTTAAGATTCAAGGCATCGTGGTGACCCCTAAAACCCATCGCAGAAGCAAATGAAGGTCTCTTCTCATCAGCTGTATCAGATGATTTAGCCCGAGTCGTTGTTGTCCTTACTGACTTTTGTTTTTTTGGGGCTTTTTGTTTTTTTACTTTTGTTTGGCTAGTATTTTGAGCTAACACCTCTACCGAGGAAACTTGTAATGTCATGCCCAAAAAGCCTAATAAGATCGCTTGAATTAATTTACTTTTAACGGTCATCTGAATAATTAAAACTATTTTTAAAGTGTATTGATTAATACCCGTGATGATAAGCTATCAGGCGCTATTTATTTCATTTGTTGCGCACGATTAACTAGTAAAACAGCGACCATCGTAATCGCAATGCCTAATACAATCATCCAAGTAATGGGCTCTCCAAACAATATCCATGCCATCAGGGCTGTAGTTGGCGGTGTGAGATACATCAAACTAGTGACGCGTGTAGCTTCGCCATTTCTGATCATGACAAATAAAAGCGAAATAGCGCCAATCGATAAAGCCAAAATAGACCAAAGTAAAGATGCCACTAATTCTGGCACCCATTCGATTTGCCTTGTCTCAAATATAAACATCAGAGGTATGCAGGCTAAAGCTGAGGCAGCAAATTGAATGACAGATCCCGTTCTTAAATCAAATTGAGAACAATATTTTTTTTGGTAAAGGGTTCCAGCAGTAATGCTAAATAGAGCAAAAATAATAAAAATCAGACTAGAAATACTAAGTCCAATTAAAGACAACTTAGCCCATACGACTAGACCAACCCCAACTAAGCCTAGCAATAAGCCAAGCCATTGCTTGGGGCTAACTCGCTCAGCAATCCATGCAGCTAACCAAGCTGTTAAGACGGGCTGTAAACCAACAATTAATGCAGATAAACCTGCTGACATCCCCTCTTTTACAGCAGCCCAAACTCCACCTAAGTAGCCAGCCTGAAGTAATAAACCTGCCACAGCAATATGCATAATTTGTGAACGGCTAGGCCATGGCGCCTTCCAAATCAATACGATTGGAACCATCAATATCAAAACACCAGTAAAACGCATCGTCAAAAAAGTCATGGGCTCAGAATGAGGCATGCCATATCTAGCAACAATAAATCCGGTACTCCAAATAATGACAAATATGGGGGCAATCCACGGCGCTAGCAGTTGTACCCATGGATTTCCACGCATATTAATATCCCATTTCTTTCTTGTAATGATTAAGTGCCAATTGTATGGTTTGAGTATGAATTTCAACAGTGGTTTGAATGACTCTGCCGTAACCCCCTGCCATTGCAACTGCAATCGGTGATTGCATCTTACTGGCAAAATCAAATATCAGTTGATCTCTTTGACGTAACCCATCTAACGTTAACTTTAACCTACCTAAGCGATCACCCTCATGAGGATCAGCTCCAGCTAAATAGATGATTAGCTCTGGCTTAAATCTAGTCACTAATACTGTTAATGCATCCGATAAGGTCTCTAAGTATTCATGATCTGTACAGCCGTCGTTTAACCCAATATCTAAGTTGCTTAATTCTTTTCTAAATGGGAAATTTTTTTCGCCATGCATTGAGAAGGTAAAAATACTAGGATCCCCATGACAGATAGCCGCCGTACCATTCCCTTGATGAACATCTAGATCAATGATCGCAATTGGCATAGGTTGATGACTTTGTATATGTCTTGCGGCGATCACGGCATCATTAAAAACACAGAAACCACTGCCTTTATCTGCATAAGCATGATGTGTACCGCCCGCCAAATTAACTGCCACCTGATCTGTTAATGCTGATAGGCATGCCTGAATCGTTGCCCCTGCTGATCGTTTTGAGCGCTCAACCATCAGAGTTGACCAAGGAAATCCTATTTCTCTTAACTCAGAGTTACTTAAGCCCCCGCTATTGACCCGCTCTATGTAAGTAGGGTCATGAGCCCTACCTAAGTCAAGATCGCTAGCGAGAGGTGCTTCTACAAGCTCTACATCCTCTAATTGACTGACCTGAGCCCTTAATAAGCTGTACTTTTCCATAGGAAACCTATGTCCACTGGGTAATGGAAGGACGAAATGGTCAAAGTAGTAAGCTTTCATATAGCTTATTTTCCATTTTTTTCATAATGTGGTGTTGACTCACCCTATTTAGCCCCTATACTTATATTTGTGCAGTGCAACAAAAATGCAGTCTTATTTAACCCATTAGGAGAACATGATGACATTAACACCAGAACAAATCGCAGCAGCAAATAAAGCAAACTTAGAAACTCTTTTGAACCTAACAAACAAAGCGTTTGAAGGTGTAGAAAAGCTAGTTGAATTGAATATGGCTGTAGCTAAAACAGCTATGAACGAAAACGTACAAAGCGCTAAACAAGCATTAACAGTCCGCGATGCACAGCAATTAATGGCTATGCAAGCTGGTATGGTTCAACCTTTAGCAGAAAAAATTATGTCTTATAGCCGTCATCTTTATGACATCGCTAACGAAACACAAACAACATTTACAACAGTTGCAGAGTCACAAATGAAAAAAAGTGGTGGTAACTTAAATGGTTTAGTTGAAGAGTTATCAAAGAATGCTCCAGCAGGTTCAGAGGCAGCCGTTCAAGCAATCAAGCAAGCCATGACTGCAGCGAACAATGCTTATGAAACAACACAAAAATCAATTAAACAGGCGATTGATCTTGCACAAAACAATTTCAATGCAGCCGCTAATACAGCAGTTAAAGCTGCCCGCGGTAAGAAGTAAGAAAGAAGAAAGCCACATGATTCATCATGATGGCTGTAAAGAATTGTTGCAGTAAAAGTTGTCTCCTCGGTACCCAGTCAGAGATTACTCTGTAAGTACCCTTTCAACCCCCGCTTCTTGCGGGGGTTTTTTTATACCCCGGCAGAACACAAGGGTATAAAAAGGAGGGATACGAAGGCCTATTTTTTCTTTTGAGGAGGTAGATCAGTACAGCTACCATGTGCAACTTCAGCGGCCATACCAACAGATTCACCAAGTGTTGGATGAGGATGAATCGTTTTGCCAATATCAATAGCATCTGCGCCCATTTCAATGGCTAAACATACCTCACCAATTAAATCACCCGCATGCGTACCTACAATGCCACCACCAATGATTCTGTGTGTGGTTTTGTCAAATAGCAATTTAGTAAAGCCTTCATCGCGGCCATTAGCAATGGCTCGGCCACTAGCAGCCCAAGGGAACATGCCTTTTTCGTAAGCAACCCCTTTAGCCTTGCATTGTTCTTCAGTTAAACCGGCCCAAGCCACCTCAGGGTCTGTATAAGCAACAGAAGGGATTTGTTTCGCATCAAAATATGATTTCTGGCCAGATGCAACCTCTGCAGCAACATGAGCCTCATGCACAGCTTTATGTGCCAACATAGGCTGGCCAACAATATCGCCAATCGCAAAGATGTTAGGAACATTAGTTTTTAACTGAGCATCAACTGGAATAAAGCCACGCTCATCAACCATAACGCCTGCTTTATCAGCATCAATCTTCTTGCCGTTGGGTGTTCTGCCTACAGCCACAAGCACCAAATCATATGCTTGAGGTTCTGATGGAGCTTTATCTCCTTCAAATGTGACATAGATACCATCAGGTTTTGCTTCAGCTTTAGTAGCGCGCGTTTTAAGCATGATCTTATCGAAACGAGGAGCATTCATCTTCTCCCATACTTTTTCTAGATCTCGGTCAGCGCCAGCCATTAAGCCATCCATCATTTCAGCAATATCAATTTTGCTGCCTAATGTGCTGTATACCGTTGCCATTTCAAGGCCAATAATGCCACCACCAATGACCAACATTCTTTTGGGTACAGATGTTAATTTGAGTGCGCCAGTACTATCAACAATTCTTGGGTCCTTAGGCAAGAAAGGCAACATGACAGCTTGGCTGCCTGCGGCGATGATTGCTTTTTGAAAACGAATCACTGCTTTTTTTCCGGTTGTTTGCTTAGAGTCACCTTCTGTTAACTCAACTTCAACATGATTAGCGTCTAAGAAACGGCCAATGCCACGAACAGTCACCACCTTACGTGCTTTAGCCATACCCGCTAAACCACCCGTTAACTTACCAATCACACTTTCTTTGTATGTTCTTAACTTATCAATCTCAACTTTAGGCTCGCCATAACTAATGCCGTGTGCAGCCATTGCTTTGACTTCATCAACAATCGCAGCAGTATGCAATAAAGCTTTTGAGGGGATACATCCCACATTTAAGCAAACACCACCCAGTGTTGAATACCTTTCAACAATGATGGTACTCATACCTAAGTCGGCACTTCGGAATGCAGCACTATAACCACCTGGCCCTGCCCCTAAGACCAACATCTCGCATTGATGATCGACTTGGCCGTTATAGGATCCAGCAATTGGGGACACTACCGGCGTAGACTTTGGCGCCTCAATAACGGGAGCTGGTACAGCAACCTTCGCTGCCGAAACAGCAGCATCTGCAGCATCCATCGTTGCAATAACCATACCTTGGTTTATTTTGTCGCCAACTGAAACGCTTAAGCTGGTAATCTTCCCGGCTCTATCACTAGGCACTTCCATAGTTGCCTTATCAGATTCAAGCACTAATAAGGGCTGCTCTTTTTCTACCTGATCACCGACTTTAACTAAGACTTCAATCACAGGAACATCATGGAAGTCACCGATATCCGGAACCTTAATTTCAATATTTGCCATGTCTATTTCCTTTACAGAACAACGCGACGGAAGTCAGCTAATAGTTCTGCCAAATGCACATTGAACTTTGTCGCTAAAGCACCATCAATCACTCGATGGTCAGCGGTTAATGACAATGGGCAAATTAACTTAGGCACAAATTCTTTACCATTCCAAACAGGTTTCATCGTGGCTTTATTAACACCTAAGATAGCAACCTCTGGCGCATTAACAATTGGGGCAAAGTATGTACCACCAATGCCGCCTAGGGATGAAATCGTGAAAGAAGCACCTTGCATTTGATCAGGCTTTAGCTTACCTTCTCGTGCCAATTTAGCTAACTCACCTGTTTCTTTGGCGATTTCAAAAATACCTTTTTTATCTGCATTTTTCACCACAGGAACCACTAAGCCATTAGGCGTATCAGCTGCAAAGGCAATATGGAAATACTTCTTCAAGACTAAATTATCACCATCTAAAGAACTATTGAACTCAGGGTACTTTTTCAATGCATTGACAACTGCCTTAATTAGGAATGCCAACATCGTGACTTTAATACCCTGCTTCTCATTGTCTTTATTAGTCATGACTCTAAACGCTTCCAAGCCAGTAATATCAGCATCTTCGTGATAGGTTACCGCCGGAATCATCACCCAGTTACGTGACAAGTTGGCTGCTGAAAGCTTTTGAATCCTTGATAAAGGTTTAGTTTCAATTTCACCAAATTTAGTGAAATCAACTTTTGGCCATGGTAATAAATTGAGGCCACCACTTGCGGCAACCGGTGCACCAGCTGGAGATGGTGCATGTCCTGTCATGATGTTCTTCACATAAGATTGAACATCTTCTTGAGTCACACGAGATTTAGGGCCTGTGCCTACAACTTTAGATACATCAACACCTAATTCACGTGCATATTTACGCACAGATGGACTAGCGTGACTAATGCCACCCGTTGGAACTGCTTCACCTTTCGGCACTGATGGCGTAGCCGGTGCGCTTACAACAGGCGCAGCAGGTGTAGACGACGGAGCACTTGCTGCTTTAGCAGGTGCTGGTGTTGCTGCTGCAATACCAGTCACACCTGATGTTTCAAGAATGACAACAACACGGCCTTCAGAAATGTTGTCACCAATATTTACTTTCACTTCTTTAACGACTCCCGCATGTGATGAAGGCACATCCATGGTCGCCTTATCAGACTCAAGAGTTACTAAAGATTGTTCTTTTTCAACTTGATCACCAGGTTTGACATGTACCTCAATGACTGGCACATCTTTGTAATCACCAATATCAGGAACAGTCACCTCAACAGTTCCACCGGTTGATACTGCTGCTGCCACTGCTGTAGGTGTTGACTGTGTACTTGGCGCCGCAGATATAGTTGTTGCAGATGCGGGTGTGGTATCTGATGCGCCACCCTCTTCTAAAAGAATCACCACGGTGCCTTCAGAAATGTTGTCACCAACATTCACCTTCACTTCTTTAACAACTCCTGTATGTGATGAAGGCACATCCATGGTCGCCTTATCTGACTCAAGCGTTACCAACGTTTGTTCTTTTTCAACCTGATCACCTGGTTTGACATGTACCTCAATCACAGGCACATCCTTGTAATCACCAATGTCAGGCACTTTAATTTCTAAAACTTGACTCATCGTTCAATCCTCACACTGTCATTGGGTTTTGTTTTTTGGGATCAAGGCCATACTTTTTCAATGCCTCAGCTACTTTCTTGTGATCAATCTGACCTTCATCCGCTAAAGTCTTAAGAGCAGCAACAGTCACCCAACGACGATCTACTTCAAAGAAGTGTCTTAGTTGTTCGCGCGTATCTGAACGACCAAAGCCATCTGTTCCAAGCACTGTGTAGCGCTTACCCACATTTTGAATGGCAGGTCTAATTTGCTCAGCAAACAAACGAACATAATCCGTAGCCGCGACTACTGGGCCTGTCGTACCTGACAACATCGCCTCAACATGTGACACAGCAGGTTTATTGGTTGGATTCAACATATTCTGACGTGAGACAGCATTCCAATCACGGCCTAGCTCAGTAAAACTTGGACAGCTCCACAGATCTGAGGCAACACCCCAATCATCACGCAACATATTGGCAGCTTCCATCACCTCACGGAAAATCGTACCGCTACCTAAAAGCTGAACTCTTAGCCTAGCTTTAGCATCACCAACACTAGCTAATTTATACATGCCCTTCAAGATGTCTTGTTCTGCACCTTTTGGCATAGCTGGATGAGCATAATTCTCATTCATCAACGTTAAGTAGTAGTAAACATCCTCCTGATCCGTCATCATGCGACGCATACCATCTTGAATGATCACCGCTAGCTCGAAGGCAAAAGTAGGGTCATAGCTAATACAGTTAGGAATAGCACCACTCCATAAGTGACTGTGGCCATCTTCATGCTGTAAGCCCTCTCCATTGAGAGTAGTTCTACCAGCTGTACCGCCTAGTAAAAAGCCGCGGCTTCTCATATCGCCAGCAGCCCATGCTAAATCTCCAATACGTTGGAAACCAAACATGGAATAGAAAATATAAAACGGCAGCATAGGTACGCCATGCGTTGAGTAAGAAGTTGCCGCAGCAATCCAATCACACATCGCGCCCGCCTCATTAATACCTTCTTGCAAAATTTGGCCGTGCTTATCTTCTTTGTAGAACATCAACTGATCGTGATCTTGCGGGGTGTATAGCTGACCCAGTTGATTCCAAATACCCAATTGACGGAACATGCCTTCCATGCCAAATGTTCTAGACTCATCTGGAACAATCGGTACCACGCGTTTACCAATCAATTTATCTTTGATAATGATGTTCAACATACGCACAAATGCCATCGTTGTTGAAATCTCACGGCCTTCAGCAGTGGCCTCCAATAATGGCGCAAAGGTATCTAATTTAGGAACATCTAAACTTTCTGCTTTAGTTCGACGTTGAGGTAAATAACCACCCAACTCCATTCGACGTTCACGCATATAAGTTAGTTCAGGGCTACCCTCGTCAAACTTCACTAATGGCAACTCATCAATCTTGTCATCAGCAACAGGAATCTTGAAGCGATCGCGGAAAGCTTTGACGTCCTCAATGTTCATTTTCTTGGCTTGGTGCGCAATATTCATGGCTTGGCCTGAGCCACCCATACCATCACCCTTAATTGTTTTAGCCAAGATGACAGTTGGCTGACTGTTATGAGTGCTAGCCGCGTGGAATGCTGCATAGACCTTATGAGGATCATGACCGCCACGATTGAGATTCCAGATATCGTCATCACTCCAATCAGCAACTAAGGCTTGGAGTTCAGGCGTATTGAAGACTACCTGACGTACATAAGCACCATTCTTCGCTTTCATGGTTTGGTACTCACCGTCAACAATCTCACCAAGACGCTTCATTAAGATACCTTTTTTATCTCTAGCAAATAAAGCATCCCAATGTGTACCCCAGACTAATTTAATAACATTCCAACCAGCACCTCGGAACTCACTTTCCAACTCTTGAATAATCTTTCCGTTACCACGTACAGGACCATCTAAGCGTTGCAAGTTGCAATTAATAACAAAACATAGGTTATCTAATTTTTCACGACCGGCCATTCCAATTGCACCTAATGACTCTGGCTCATCCGTTTCACCATCGCCTAAGAATGCCCATACCTTGCGACCCTCTGTTTGAGCAAAGCCACGATCTTGCAAATATTTCATAAAGCGGGCTTGATAAATGGCCATAATCGGACCTAAACCCATCGATACCGTTGGGAACTGCCAGAAATCTGGCATCAACCAAGGGTGTGGGTAACTAGAAATACCTTTACCATCAACTTCTTGACGGAAGTTATTTAAATGCTCATCAGTCAGTCGACCTAGCATGTACGCGCGAGCATAAACACCTGTGGCAACGTGACCCTGAACAAACACGAGGTCACCACCATGTTTATCAGAAGGCGCATGCCAAAAATGATTAAAACCTACGTCATACAGCGTAGCTGCTGATTGGAAGGATGAAATATGACCACCCACATTAGTATTCTTGTTAGCTCTTAACACCATGGCCATGGCATTCCATCGTGTATAGGCGCGAATCCGCTCTTCTATTTGTTGATCGCCAGGTAATTTAGCTTGTTGCTCAACTGGAATCGTATTGATATAAGGTGTCTCTGCATGAAATGGCTGCACTACACCGCTAACGCGGGCATGAGAGATTTGCTCATCAATTAAAAAGGCAGCTCTCTCAACTCCCTCTTTTTGAATCACACCATTTAGGGCATCAATCCATTCCTTAGTTTCAATAGGATCTACGTCTTGTTTTTTGTTTGATCCGGTAACTTGCTCTGGTGTGACAGCCATTCTTGTTTCCTCGTTCAATTTGTTATCCATAAGGCAATACGCCCGCTATATGGGTCTAAATTTTAGAAATGTCGTCATGCCTCAGCAAGTTATATTCCACATTACAAAGTTATTTTTCATAATACGGAATTATATTGCTGAGCAGCACAATTAAAAAAAAGAAAAAACCTAAGGTTCTACTGTCTAGTGCAATTAAACTGTTGTCTTCTGTGGTTTTCCCTTAGTTTTGAATAAAAAATAGTTTGATAACAAAGATCGCACAAAAATTTCATGCTGGCCTTGAGAAAATATTGCCTAAACCACTTAGGCAGGGCTCACGCACATATACTTTTTTATTCATACCACTTTTAGCCATTGTTTTATTTGCAGCGGCCATGGGATTAATCTTGTGGACACTCAACTACCAGGATAAGAATCAACAGGAATACACCCTTCATCGAGATACCGCCTATACCAAACAACGTATACACAGCAGATTTATCAATAATGAAGAAGCTTTACTCGACTTAAGTCGAGAAATTAGCGGTACAAGTTCACAGAATCGCTACCCAGAGGGATTTATCTCAGGTGCCACTAGACTCATTCAAGATACACCTGAAATACTTCACTTAAGGTGGATAGATAAAGATAAAAATAGAATTTGGGCTATTCCAGCCATTATTAATAATGTGGAATGGCATGAAAGAGCCGGTATTAAAAACGTCCTAGACAAAGAACTAAGTCGACTATACGCAGAAAGCATAGAAACGAATCGAGCCATTTATGGGCATATTTTAAATCTTGAATTTGGTGTTAAAGATAAGTTAACGCCAGATCGTGAGTATGTGTTTTGGCATCTCACACCGGTTATTCAATCAGGCACTGTTGTTGGAGGCATTGCTGTCTTATATTCTGCTAGAGGCATCATTAAACACATGGTACCTAGCGACTTACTAGGTTTATATCGTTACACCTTAATAGATGATGAAGGTAATGAGTTAGGTTCATCTAATGCAAAAAAACCAACTGGTAAATATGTGACGGACTATGTCACATTAGAAAAGCCTAATAATCAACTCAATATTCATATCAGCAGCTATCCTCCCCCAACCAATTTAACTTATAAAACACTGTTATGGTTAGTGATTGGCTTAAGTGGGTTTGTACTCTGGAGTTTGTGGTCTGTTTGGCGACAAATTCGTGAACGCTATGCTGTTCAACGTGACTTACAAAACGAAACTAACTTTCGTCGTGCCATGGAAGAATCCATGACCATTGGTATGCGAGCTCATGATTTAACTGGCAAGATCACTTATGTAAACCCAGCTTTTTGCAAAATGACAGGATGGTCTAAAAGAGATTTAATCGGTATCCATGCCCCATTCCCATTTTGGCCAACAGAAATGGTTCCTGAGTTGATGAGAAAAATGTCAACAGCACTACAGGGCGATGCTCCAAGCTCAGGCATTGAAGCAGTATTGCAGAGGAAAGACGGCTCAAGATTTACCACCAGAACGTTCGTATCCGCCCTTATTAATGAAACCAATAAACAGTCGGGATGGATTAGTTCTATTGTTGATATCTCAGAACCAATTAAAGCAAGGCAAGAACTGGCACTAGCGCAAGAACGATTTACCACTGTCTTACAAAGTTTAGATGCTGCTGTTTCAGTGATTTCTCTCCAAAGCGGGCAATTGTTATTTGCCAATCGATACTATCGAGAAAATTTCGGAAATGCTACTCAAGCACACTTAGATTTAGCTGGTCATGAAATTGACCCTGGCGATATTGATGCACTCGATATTGATAATGTGGATGGGTTTGCTGGGCTACCTGCATCAGAATTAACACCAGGGCATTCTGACTCACGAGAGATCTTGTTACCTGAATTCAAAAAATGGTTTGAAGTCAGACGTCGATATATTTCTTGGGTAGATGGCCACTTGGCGCAATTAATTGTTGCGACAGACATCACAGAAAGAAAGTACGCTGAAGAGCTTGCGCGTCAGCAGGAAGAGAAAATGCAATTCTCAAGCCGATTAACTACCATGGGAGAAATGGCCTCATCATTAGCTCATGAACTTAACCAGCCGCTTGCTGCCATTAGTAATTACTGCACTGGTGTGGCCAATAGACTTAAATCAGACAAAAATATCGATATCGAAAAAGATATCCTGCCAGCCATTGAGAAGGCCACGTTACAAGCTCACCGTGCAGGTACCATTATTCAGCGAATTCGAGGCTTTGTTAAACGTAGTCAGCCACAACGAAAAATTGTGGACATTAGAACAATTATTGATGATTCAGTTGGTTTAGCTGAAATTGAGGCACAACGGTACGGGGTGGAAATTAAGATAATCTGCCAAGACCATTTACCCACTGTATTTATAGACCCTGTTTTGATTCAGCAAGTGGTTGTTAACCTACTAAAAAATGCTATCGATGCGGTAAAAAAGATGTCGACGCCTATAAAAAATAGTAAGGTTATAGATTTAAAAGTTGATATTGATCAATCACTTACCCCACAAATGCTAAGAATTCAGGTGCTTGATCGAGGCCCTGGAATATCAGAGGATGCCATTGATCGGCTATATGAACCATTCTTTAGTACCAAAGAAGATGGGATGGGAATGGGCTTGAATATCTGCCGTTCTATCATTGAGTCACACCACGGAAGGCTTTGGGCCACCAACCATGCCAGCGAAAAAGATCAGAGTCAGACCGGCTGCACCTTTACAATACTACTTCCATTAGATAAGTGAAGATTATGAGCAATAAAACAGAAATCGTTTATGTCGTTGATGATGATGAAGCTGTTAGAGATTCTCTAACCTGGCTTTTAGAGAGTAATGGCTACACTGTTAAATGCCAGCCTAGTGCTGAAAGATTTTTACAGTCGCTCAACAGTGACGATAAAGAAACTGTTGCATGCTTGATTCTTGATGTCCGCATGCCAGGCATGTCGGGATTAGAACTTCAAGAGCGCTTATTGGCTGAAGGGATTCCAATGCCAATTTCTTTCATTACAGGACATGGCGATGTTTCAATGGCCGTATCAACCATGAAAAAAGGCGCCGTTGATTTCATCGAAAAGCCATTTAAAGAATCTGAACTGAAAACGCTTGTCGAAAAAATGCTCACCCGTGCCAGAGTCGATTATGCAAAAGCAGATACGCAGAAAAATACCCAAAACCTACTCAGCAAATTAACTGGTCGTGAAAAGCAAGTTTTAGAACGTATTGTTGCTGGTCGCTTGAATAAACAAATTGCAGACGATTTAAATATTTCCATTAAAACAGTTGAAGCACACCGCGCCAACATCATGGAAAAACTCAGCGTGAATACGGTTGCTGATTTACTTCGTTTAGCTTTATCTGAAAACAACAATTAATCTATGTCTGCACAAATCATTGACGGCAATGCGCTGGCAAAACAAATCCGCACTGAAATTACCGCAAGAACGAGTCAACTGGTAGCAAAAGGTGTCCAGCCAGGTTTAGCAGTTCTTTTAGTGGGAGAAGATCCTGCTAGTCAAGTGTACGTTCGCAATAAAGTGAAGGCTTGCGAAGATGTCGGGATGTTTTCCATTCTAGAAAGACACCCTGTCGATCTAACTGAATCTAATTTGCTCAAGCGCATCGAAGAATTGAATAATGATCCAAAAATTCATGGCATCCTAGTTCAATTACCATTACCCAAACATATTGATAGCCATCGGGTTATTGAGTCGATTGCCCCAGAAAAAGATGTTGATGGATTCCACGTTGCTAATGCTGGTGCATTAATGATTGGAGCGCCCCTTTTTAGGCCATGTACACCTTATGGTTGTATGAAGATGCTAGAAAGCATTCAGTTCCCTATCCGAGGGGCAAGAGCTGTCGTGATTGGCGCATCCAATATCGTTGGTAAGCCTATGGCAATGCTCCTTTTACAAGCTGGTGCAACAGTCACCATCTGTAACAGTAAAACCAAAGATCTAACGGCACACACTAAAGAAGCAGATATTTTGGTTGTAGCCACTGGACGACCCAAAATGGTTACAGCTAGCATGGTAAAACCTGGTGCCGTTGTTATCGATGTAGGCATTAATCGTCTACCCGATGGCAAACTCTGCGGTGATGTTGATTTTGAAAGCGTAAAAGAAGTAGCAGGAGCTATTACACCGGTTCCCGGTGGTGTGGGTCCTATGACTATTACGATGCTCTTATTAAATACCTTAGAAGCTGCTGAACGAATTTAATTGGCTTTAACGACATAGTCCTTATAGTTTTCAGGCGCTTTAAGCGCCTGAATTTTTTGTAATCCCAATGCATAATCAAAAATATGAATAATCCACTCCTCTCTTTTGGTCATGGGCTTCCACATTACGACCAAGTTAAACCTGAACATATCCAACCAGCGATTCAAGAGTTGCTTTCTAGCGCTCAAGAGGCGGTTCATGTCTCCGTATCACACCAAACGCCAAATACGTGGTGTGACTTGGTTGAGCCCTTAGAGAATGCCACGGAAGCTTTAGGTCGTTCTTGGGGAGTTATCAGCCACCTCAATAGTGTTGCAGATACACCCGAACTAAGAGAGGCTTATGGCCAAATGCTTCCAGAAGTGACATCGTTCTGGAGCAGCTTAGGTCAAAATTTAGATTTATATGAAAAATACAAGGCATTAAGTCAATCTGCAGAATTTGAGACATTAAACGCTGCTCAAAAAAAAGTAATTCAAAACTCCTTACGCGATTTCAAATTAGGTGGTGCTGAATTAAGTCATGAACAAAAGCACCGTTTCTCTGAAATTCAAGAAGAACAAGCCCAGCTATCAAAGGCCTTTTCTGATCATGTATTAGATGCAACCGATTCATTCACTCACCATGTCACAGATCAGGATGCATTAGCCGGCCTCCCTGATGATGTGATAGAAGCAGCCAAAGCAACAGCATTATCTAAAGAGCTGGCAGGCTGGGCCTTCACCCTACACTTCCCATCTTACTTTCCGGTGATGCAATTTTCAGAAAATAGAGAACTTAGAAAAACTCTCTATCAAGCATATGTCACGCGCGCCTCTGATTTATCTGAGCAATATGCTTCAGGTAAAAAAGAGTGGGATAACACGGATAACATGCTCAAGCAGCTTCGCTTAAAAAATGAAGAAGCTCAACTGTTAGGCTTTGCTAATTATGCAGCACTGAGTATTGCTCCCAAAATGGCCAAGTCCGTTTTGGAGGTGGATGAATTTTTAGAAACTTTTGCCAAACGAGCCAAATCCCATGGACAACGAGATTGGGATGATTTAATTAATTTTGCAAAAACATCTCTAAATATTTCCCAAATAGAACCATGGGATGTTGCTTACGTATCAGAAAAATTAAAACAAGCACGTTACGCTTTTTCAGAAAATGAAGTTAAACAATACTTCCCACTACCTAAAGTGCTTGAGGGTCTATTTCATTTAACTGAGGTTTTATTTGGCGTAAAAATTGAAAATGATAATTTGCCAACTTGGCATAAAGATGTCCAATCTTTCAAAGTACTCAATCATCAAAATGCACTGGTTGCCAATTTTTATTTGGACCCCTACGCTAGACCAGGTAAGCGTGGTGGAGCATGGATGGATGATGCCAGAGGTAGAAGATTGTTTGCTGATGGATCGGTACAAACACCTGTTGCTTATTTAGTCTGTAATTTCCCATCACCTGTAACTGTTAACGGCGTAACTAAAGCTCCGACGATTACCCATGACGATGTCATTACTTTGTTTCATGAGTGTGGCCATGGGCTTCACCACATGCTAACGCAGGTGGATGTATTGGGCGTATCCGGCATCAATGGCGTGGAATGGGATGCCGTAGAGTTGCCTAGTCAATTTATGGAGAATTTCTGTTGGGAATGGGAAGTGCTGGAAAAGATGACTTCTCATGTAGATACAGGAGCACCACTGCCTAAAGCGTTATTTGAAAAAATGATTGCCGCAAAAAATTTCCAAAATGGTTTAGCGACTTTAAGGCAAATTGTCTTTTCTCTAACGGACTGGCGTCTTCACTCTAGCTTCTCCCCTGACCTTGCTAAGAACTCAGATATTTTGGGGCTAGCTAGAATGATCAATGATGAGATCCATGTGATACCACAAGCGACGATCTCGAGATGGCCCAACACATTCAGCCATATCTTTGCTGGTGGCTACTCTGCTGGTTATTACAGCTATAAATGGGCTGAAGTTCTATCCGCTGATGCTTACGGTGCATTTGAAGAAGCAGCAAAAACGACGGGTAGTGTTTTGGACCCCATAACCGGTGAACGCTATCGCAAAGAGATCCTTGAAGTTGGAGGTAGTCGGCCTGCCGCAGAGTCATTTAAAGCATTTAGGGGAAGAGATCCTCAAATAGATGCTTTACTTCGACATGGTGGACTAGCTTAAAGTGGTAATGACGGGAGCATGATCAGATGGCTGCTCCCAACCTCTAGGCACTTTATCAATCAAGCTAGCGACACACTCATCCTTTAATGCATCACTTAGCAGCACATGATCAATACGGACACCGGCATTTCGTCTAAAGCCCATCATGCGGTAATCCCACCAGCTAAAGCTCTTAGGTAATTGCTCAAACAAACGATAACTATCGTGGAATCCTAATTCAATTAATCCCTGAAATGCATCTCTTTCCTCTGGACTAACTAGATTCTGCCCTTCCCATGCTTTAGGGTCATGAACATCATCATCAGTTGGGGCAATGTTGTAATCGCCCAACAAGGCTAATCTAGGATGAATTTCAATTTCTTCAGCTAACCAATCGTACAAGCTAGCTAACCAATCCATCTTATAAGCAAATTTCTCAGTACCAGGCGCTTGCCCGTTAGGAAAGTATGCCGAAATTAGCCGTATGGGTGGTTTTCCTTTAAATGCAACAGTTGCTGAAACTAGTCGCTGTTGTTCATCTTGAAATTTTGGGTTGTTTTTCACAGGCGACAAAAAAGCTGTCTCAGCATTCTGAGCCGTTGCCGCCAATGAAGATTTTTTCAACAATAAAGCAACACCGTTATAAGTTTTTTGCCCAGCCACCAAAGCGTAATAACCAGCGGCTTCAAGCTCGGCAAAAGGGAATTTATCTTCAGTTAGCTTTAGCTCTTGTAAGCATATCGCATCAATCGGTGTTTGCGCTTTATCTTGCATATTTAACCATTGCAAAAGATGGGGCAAACGGACCTTAATAGAGTTAACGTTCCAAGTAGCTAATCGAATTGAAGACATATCTAAGTATAAAAAGCAAAAGAATGACTATTATGAACCTCGTTTAAGAATTGCCATGGAGATTCTTAACTGTCTATCCCTAACTCTTGAAGCTTACGTGTTATGGTATTTCTACCAATTCCTAATCGTTCTGCAGCCTCTACCTTACGGCCTCTCGTAATCTCTAAAGCAGCACTTAATATAGCTTTCTCAAATTGAGCCTCTAACGTATCAAAAACATCTCTATGGCCATCTTGTAATAGTTGCTTTGCAGCCAAGGCTAAACCCGCGGCCCAATCAGATGTTGGAGTGGATTTATAACTAACCGTCCCATCGATACCCTCTGGCAAATCAGCACCCATCACAACCACATCTGCAGGTAGATCTTGAGGTCCAATCACTTGTGCCGGCGCCATGACTGTCAACCAATGGCAAAGATTTTCTAATTGACGAACATTCCCAGGAAAAGGCAATCCTGAAATAACAGTGATAGCCTCTTCAGACAAACGTTTAACATCCATGCCTAAACTTTTAGCTGATGTTTGCATGAAGTGTCTTGCTAACAAGGGAATATCTTCACGCCTTTCGCGTAATGATGGCAATCTTAGACGAATGACGTTCAAACGATGAAATAGATCTTCCCTAAATAATCCCTCAGCAACACGAGCCTCAAGATTTTGATGGGTTGCTGCAATAACACGAACATTTGATTTCAGTGGATCATGCCCACCTACTCTATAGAAATGGCCATCAGAAAGAACGCGTAATAGCCGTGTTTGTAGATCGAGCGGCATATCACCAATCTCATCTAAAAATAAAGTTCCACCTTCAGCCTGTTCAAAACGGCCACGACGCATCGTTTGAGCACCTGTAAAAGCACCCCGCTCATGACCGAACAGCTCTGACTCTAGCAAGTCCTTTGGAATAGCGGCTGTATTAAGAGCAATAAATGGCCCTCCTGCTCGAGGGCTATGTTTATGAAGGGCTCTAGCGACCAACTCTTTTCCAGTACCAGACTCTCCTGTAATCAATACAGTTACATTTGAGGGGGAGAGTCGACCAATTGCCCTAAAGACATCCTGCATCGCTGGAGCCTGGCCAAGCATCTCAGTACTTGCTTGCATACGTTCAGCAACATCACGCGTGCTCTCTTGTAATCGCAAACTCTCTTCTACAGCACGGCGAATCAACTCGATCGACTTGGTAATATCAAAAGGTTTTGTTAGATATTCAAATGCGCCGCCTTGAAACGACGAAACTGCTGAATCTAAGTCAGAATAAGCAGTCATGATAATCACGGGTACATGTGGGTGCTCTGCTTTAACTTGCTGCAATAAATCAATCCCGTTGCCACGAGGCATGCGAATATCTGAGATTAAGACTTGAGGCTCTTCTTTATCAAAGGCATCCAAAACATCTTGCGGATTACTAAAGCTACGATAGGGTATGTTCTCTCTTTGCAATGCCTTTTCCAATACCCAGCGTATTGATTGGTCATCATCAACAATCCAAACTGGTTTCATATTTGATTCCTAAGTTTCTTGAGCATCTCCGCTTTTGATGCGGAAAGGCAATTGCATTTGAAAATCGGTGAGACCTGGCTTACTTGTACAAGCAATAAAACCAAAATGCTGTTGCACATAGGTTTGCGCTAGAGTTAGACCAAGACCACTACCACCTTCCTTACCTGACACCAAAGGAAAAAATATCTTGTCTCTTATTTCTTCTGGGATACCAGGTCCGTTATCTGATACATGCAAATCTAATGCCAGTTTGTAACGTTGCTTTGAAATAGTCACATTTCTAGCTACTCTTGTACTTAATTCAATAACTGCATCACCTTGCTCAATACGTTCTCGCAAAGCTTGGGCAGCATTATGGACAACATTGAGTACCGCCTGGATCAATGCTTCTTTATCCCCTAATAAATCTGGCAAACTCGTATCGTAGTTACGCTGAATTTTTAGCCCGCTTGGGAATTCAGCAAGCACTAGGCTTCTAACGCGCTCCAGTACTTCATGGATGTTTAAGTACTCATCAATATGTTGCTTGCGATGGGGTGCTAGCAATCTATCTACCAGAGTTTGCAATCTGTCTGATTCTTTAATGATGACTTGGGTGTACTCATGCAAACCTTTGTCTTCCAGCTCATACTCCAAGAGCTGAGCAGCACCTCTGATACCACCTAAAGGGTTTTTTATTTCATGAGCCAGATTGCGCATGAGCGTTTTATTAGCAGCAACCTGCTGAACCAGACGTGCATCCCGCTCACTACGAATTTGTTGATCTAGTGGCAACCACTCAATTAAAACTAAATTAGGCTGATCTAAAGCACCCACGACTACATGAGCATTGATAGGCTCATGTCCTGGTCTAGATGTGCTCGGCCCTAACAGTAAATCTTGGCGTTGCGCAGTAACATGCTCGCCTATCACAGCATCTAGCATCTTCATGAGATCTGGGTTTTCACCAAATACTTCTTCAACAGTTAAGCCATCCAGTAACTTTCTGGAAATATCTAAACTCGCTTCTGCTGCTGAATTGGCATACACCACAATTTGGCGTGGGTATTCAACGACCAATACAGCATTGGGCAACTGATTCCATGCGGCAAAGGGAGAAAAAAGGGCAGCCTCGGCTGCCCCTTTTACCGGTTTGCGCACCATTGCTGCGCTTCCCTTAACTCGACCAATTAGAGTGAGTAGTACATATCGAATTCGACTGGGTGAGCAGCCATACGGAAGCGTGTAACTTCTTCCATCTTCAATTCGATGTACGCATCTAACATTGAATGTGTAAATACACCACCACGAGTTAAGAACTCACGGTCAGCATTCAATGCCTCAAGAGCTTGATCCAAGCTATTACATACAGTTGGGATCTTTGCATCTTCTTCTGGTGGCAAGTCATACAAGTTCTTGTCAGCAGCTTCACCTGGATGGATCTTATTCTGAATACCGTCCAAACCAGCCATCATCAATGCAGCAAAGCACAAATATGGGTTAGCCAATGGGTCTGGGAAACGAGTTTCAATACGACGACCCTTAGGATTTGCTACGTGTGGAATACGGATTGAAGCAGAGCGGTTACGTGCTGAGTAAGCCAACTTAACAGGTGCCTCAAAACCAGGAACCAAACGCTTGTATGAGTTTGTACCTGGGTTAGTAATCGCATTCAATGCACGAGCATGTTTGATGATACCGCCAATGTAATACAAGGCCGTATCAGACAAACCAGCATAGCCATTACCTGCGAACAAGTTTTGACCATCTTTCCAAATGGATTGGTGAACGTGCATACCAGAACCGTTGTCGCCAACGATTGGTTTTGGCATAAATGTCGCTGTTTTGCCATATGCATGAGCCACGTTTTGGATCACATATTTTTGCAAAATAGTCCAGTCAGCACGCTGAACTAATGTGCTGAATCTGGTGCCCAATTCGTTTTGACCTTGTCCAGCTACTTCATGGTGATGCACTTCAACTGGAATACCTAACGACTCCAAAATCAAACACATTTCTGAACGCATGTCTTGGAATGTATCAACTGGAGCAACTGGGAAATAACCACCCTTTTTACCTGGACGGTGACCTGAGTTACCGTGTTCAAATGATGTTGCTGATGACCATGGTGCTTCTTCTGATTCAATTTTGAAGAAACAACCTTGCATGTCGTTACCCCAAGTAACGCCATCAAATACAAAAAACTCTGGCTCTGGACCAAAGTAAGCTGTATCACCAATACCTGTGCTCTTTAAATAAGCCTCAGCGCGTTTAGCGATAGAACGTGGGTCACGATCGTAACCTTTGCCATCAGATGGCTCAATCACGTCACATGAAAGCACTAATGTTGGCTCTTCATAGAATGGGTCAATATAAGCTGTTGTTGGGTCTGGCATCAACAACATGTCAGAAGCTTCAATACCTTTCCAACCAGCGATAGAAGAGCCGTCAAATGCATGACCACTCTCAAATTTATCTTCATCAAAGTGAGATACAGGCACGCTCACGTGCTGTTCTTTACCTTTAGTATCAGTAAAACGGAAATCAACAAATGTAATTTCCTTTTCTTTCGCAAGCTTCATTACATCTGCGACGGTCTTCGTGGTCATGCAATTCTCCTGTTGGAACGATCTCAAATAATTACTAAACAATATGTTAGCAACCCGCTAATATAAAACTATGCATAAAGTATGCCAACGGCCTACTCCAGATTCTTATCACTATTTTATGCTAATTATCAAACAATGATTCAATAAACTGCACCAATTTAGTGCATTTCTGCACGTGAATGAGGCTTAGATATGAAAAATCACCAAATTAGGGCAAGTCATGGATTTCATGACCCAAATCACTGACACCTTTTTTTAGCAACATAAAAGCCTCATCAACTAAATCAGAGGCTCCTTTAACGCCGAGCTCAATGTGGCGCTTAGCAAACACACCACCTCTGCTTGGGTCCCCGACAGAGGGTAGGCTAAACACTTTAACGCTAGGGAAGTTATTTTCAATACTTTCCATAAGCGGTGTCAAACTCGATTCCATCGCCAAAGGAACAATAAAACCCTTTTCAACAAAATCAACTTGATGAAATAAATGCTTGTAATAGGTATCAAGTACCCATGACATCATAGGTGCTGCCATCACAGGAAATCCTGGCAAAAAATAGTGCTCTTGAATTGAAAAACCAGGTATTTGGTTATAAGGATTTGGAATAATCTCACTACCTACCGGAAACTCGCCCATCTTCATGCGCTGTTGATTATCAACCGTGCTTAGATCACTTTTAACAGGGTCCCCTTCTGCCATAGTCAAAATACGCCCTGCAATTAAACGTTGAGCCTCAGGATGCAAATTCAGACCAAGGCCTAGAGCATTAGCAGCACATAGCCGCGTATGATCATCCGGTGTAGAGCCAATACCACCTGTACTAAAAACAGCATCGCCGCTTGCAAAACTTCTTTGTAATGTCGCAGTAATTAAATCAGGTTCATCTCCAACATACTCGGCACCACTCAACATCAGACCACGCTCTGAGAGTAATTCAATGAGCTTAGATAAATGCTTGTCTTGTCTCTTGCCAGACAAAATCTCATCCCCAATGACAATGAGCCTAAATTTCTTATTTATTTGATTAATTGACATGTATCTCCACCTCATGTGCTGTGCGGTATGTTTTTAAGGCATCAAGTAAGTAGTGTCCAAACCACAAGGCAGCAAAAATAAAAACCAAGGAATAAATCCAAAGTGCCATAAAAGATACGATCGGGAAAAATACAAAAGCAATCGCAGATGTAGCCCAAAAAAATGTTGGGACAGCTCCCAATAATCCTGAGATTACCCCCATGGCTAGTAAAGGCCAACGATGCGTTTCCATTAAGGCGATGCGCTCTTCTTCTGTTGCATGCCTAGCCAATACGTCATAGCTCATCAACCTCATCGTCAACCAACCCCAAACTAAAGGTGGAATGACTGACACCATCGGAGGGATCCACCAAATTGGAAATGTTAAAAACATCACACCCATACCAATCAAGATCGATAGCAAGGCATATCCAAGGCTGCCAAACAAACTGCCCCCATGAGCTTCATATAACTGGGCATAGCTAGCTTGCTGTGTCAGATGCCTCATCACGGCTGGCACCGATGTAAAAGCCACAAAAACTAATAAAGAAATCGCAATAAATGGAATCAGAAAAATAACCAACAATAGCGGGGCCATCACTGCACGAATTTCATCCCACCCTGTCGCAGACATCACATCTGATAACCAAGTGGTCAGAAAAGAGGTGGTGATGAACAGGCGGATACTATCGAGTGCAGGTTCCCACATCAAATAAAATAAAACTCCCCAAACTGCGCTAATGATCAAAAAAGGACGAACAGTTAACCATAGCATCTTAGGATGCATCAAACCAATCAGAGACAAACCCAAAGCTCTTAACAAAATATCCCTCTACCCTTTGCCTTTTCCCTAGAAATTTTTCTTCTACTTGAAAAATGTTTTAACTGAGTGAACCATACCCTGCCACTGGTGGATCAGTGGATTATGACTAACTTCCATACCGCGGACACCCGTTGGGTGAATTTCCTCATTAAAGATGGCCGTTTTAAATAACATATCCCACCAAGGAAATAAGATGCCAAAATTACATCCCCCTAAAACACCTGGCTTACCAGGTACTTCATAGCCCATACCAATGGCATGATGCAAGCGGTGATACCTTGGTGAAATCAAAACATATTTAAAAACACCATGCGTTACATTAAGATTGCCATGCTGCCAGCTCTGAATTAACTGGCTTAGAGCCACCAGCCAAATAAATTGGGAAGGCTCTACACCAATCATCAAGGCCAATAAAGCAAACATGATTGAATGTCCCACATCATCAATTAAATGATTACGGTTATCCGTCCAAACACTCATGTAATGTTGGCTATGGTGTAAGGCATGCAATTGCCACCACCAATTCCATTGATGAGATGCTCGGTGATACAGGTACTCACCTAAATCTAAGATCACCAAATACACCAAAAAACTCACCCAAGGAATAGACGTCATTCCAGGCCACCAGGACTCAACATTGAAACGATGAAACCCCATGTCATGCAACTGTCCATCCAGAGCAAAGAAGATGTCAGAAAATAATAAAAATAGGATCAATTTCACAAGACCTAATCTGTGAATCAGGGTATAAAAAACATCCACCCATTTAGCCTTAGCTATCGTTGATTTTGACACCTTCCCTAGATCATAAGTTTCTACCGGCATGAAACGCTCGAGTGGTGATAGGACTAAAAGAATGATTGCGATTTGAATAAGTCCAAATAAAAACCAATCGAGGGCATTCACAGATTCCTCAGCATAACTCATCCCATCCATCACAAATAACATGGGAATAACAACCGTCTGCATCATCCAGTCTTGAACTTGAGAATATAAATTAGTAAAAAAATTAATCATGGTGAAGAATAAATTCGCATCAATCATTGCAACTTTGATTTAGCCATTATTCTAGAAATTTTGGGATGTTGCTCAAGATCGGTAATACGGCCAAAACAATAGCCTTGCGCCTTTAATCCCAGAATCAGTGGCTCTAGATCAGCGTTAGCCCATGGGTCCTTTCGTGACCAAATACCCAAATGAGCCATCGCAATATCTCCGGGGCGTATGGATGTCAAAGCTTTGCGCAGCAGATACTCATTAGGAAACTTTTCAGAAGGCAACTCATCACCCAAAAAACCAGTCTCAGACCACCCAACATGCGCATAACCACAGGCCTGTCCAAATTGAATCGATTGAGCGGATACTTTGCCGCCTGGGGCTCGCCAAATCGGATCTAGATGGCGACCGGTTAATTGAACAAAGCGCTCATCAGCACCTCTAATATCTTGGCAAAAAGACTCACTATTAACCAAGCGTGTTTTATCTGACTGAGGACCAAATTGAGATTTGACATAAATACCGCCAACACCCCTTGAGGCATCTTTCACAAAATAAGTATGGTGCAAGGTATGACTGCCAAACGCGTGACCATCCTTCACCATACGTTTCCAAAAATCACCCCATGAAGGATCTAGAGCATAGTCCCCCTGAGTTGTTTTTTCATTGGCCAAGAAAAACGTGGCTTTCACTTGATGCTTCTGTAAAACATTTGCCACATGCTGAGCTACGGACATATTGCCCGTATCGAATGTCAAATAAACTCTCTTGTCACAATCGACTGCATGGGCAACATTTGCAACACAAATGAATCCAATCGTTGCTGTATAAACAAAAAATGATGCTAATGTATTTTTAGGGGTTACTGCCATGGGGCACTCGGGTAAAAGAAAATGCCATGTGGACTTTTTCCTACAGGAATGATGGTGATTAATTTTCTGCTGGCAATATCAATGACACCGACTTTTTTAGCAAATCTAAATGTCACCCAAAGTTCTTTTCCATCAGGCGTGATATCCATGTCATCAGGACCTGAAGGCAAGCCTGTAATATCAGCCACCTTCTCTAAGGTATCCATATTCAATAGACTGATACTGGGTTCCACACGATTGCTCAAGAAAATATGCTTCTTATCACCCAAGGGTCTGAAATTATGAGCCCCTTTACCGGTCTTGATTTCTTTAATGACTTGACGTTTTTTCCAATCAACCACCTGGACCCCATCAGAGCCGGTCAATCCAATTAACAAATATTTATCGCCTGGTGTCATCCAAACACCTGCAGGCAAATGTCCCACAGGCATTTTCCAAAGAACTTCTTGAGTATCTAAATCAATAGCCATTAATTCATCAGAATCTTGCAAAGTAACAAAAGCGGTTTTGCTATTGCTTGTAAATGTAATATGGCTAGGCGTTTTAGGTGCTTTGATTACTTTTAATAAAGTAAGTTCTTGAGCTTTGGCCGCATAAATATCAATTCGGTTTAAACGGTTACCCGCTGCTAAAAAAAATTTCTTATCCGGTGAATATCCAATGTGATAAGGGTCAATAATATTATTGAGTCGCCCTATTTTTTCACCCGTTTTAGGATCTAAAAACACAACCTCATTACCGGTTGCATTTGCTACCAATACAGCTTTTTGATCAGGCGTGATCATTAAATGATGGGGTTCTTTGCCTATGGGGAAGTTTTTGTAGACTTGGCGTTGATCCATATCGATCAAGCTCACGCTTGCATCCCCAGAATTTAGAACAATCGCTGTTTTTCTCTCACCCACTGCCGCATGAGATGAAATATGAGCGAATAAGCTTAATGCCAAAAATAATCTAATTAATTGCTTCATAGATGGATTTTAAAACCCAAACCCCGCCAATTTAACAATATCCTTAAATTTAATTGATATATAGCAATTGCCGAGCATGTTTAATGAATGAAGTTATGCTGTATCAATGAGGCCACAACAGCAGCCATTAAAAATCCAATCATCCATTTTAAGGTTTGAATATCACCTTTTAACTCAGTCTTAACAAGCGCTATTTCTGAGTTAACAAGTGCTATTTCTGAGCGGCACTCCAAGGTGACTTTTTCAACATCATGTTTTGTTGCTAATTCCGTACGTTGGCCATCAAATACTGCCTTTAGCTGATTAGACAATGTGCTAGCCTGTTTAGCATCCATACCTGAGTTAGTTAAATCTTGTATGAATTCATGTGTATCAAAATGAATCATGTCGCGCTCCGTGAGTTTATTTATTGTTTTTATAAGTATATGTGCGTTTACAGTCGAATTGAATAACATAGAAAACTTAGGGGAAATTCAATAGAAAGGTTATTTCTTAATACTGTCCAAAATCTTCTGCAGTCTCTTCGAAGACATGGGGGTCGGAGTTCTAAGTTCTTGAGGGGAAATTCAATAGAAAGGTTATTTCTTAATACTGTCCAAAATCTTCTGCAGTCTCTTCGAAGACATGGGGGTCGGAGTTCTAAGTTCTTGAGCGTAAAGAGCAACACGAAGCTCTTCTAGTTGCCATCTGAAATCCTCTAATCGTGGGTCCAAGGATCCGCCATATGCTTTTTGTGATTGAATCAATTTTTGCCAAGGGTTGAGTAAAGACTGCCACTCATTCTGACATTGCTGGTCACGAGCTGGATTACTTCTGAGCTTATCAATACGCATCACAATCGCTTTAAGATATCTAGGCAGATGAACAAGGTATTCATACGGAGTTTTCGCCACAAATTTGGCATGAATAAGTTTATCCAGCTGAGTCATCACATCAGCATGAGCCGCTGTAGATAATGCCTTGAGTTGCGCCAACCGCTTTAGAACATCTGCATAGGCTTGCAAGCTCGTCAAGGCATGCCTAGCTATCTCTTGAGCAATTAGAGCTAACTTAGGTTTACCTGCATCTAGACGTTCTTTAAAAGAAGTATCATCTATTGGCAATGGCTCCATTAAACAAGCACGCTCTAAAGCTAGATCAAGTACTTGCGTGATCAGGTCCTCTGATTGACCTAAGTTCATAAACAATAAGCCCATATCACGAGCACCAGGCAATTGCTTATGCAAGGCTTTGAGGGTATCTTTCATTTGCAAAGCAAATAAACGTCTTAATCCTTGAAGATGAGTTCTTCTAGCCAACTCTGGGTCATCGAATACTTCAATATTGCAATGCAAGGTCTTGTCCACTAAAGCAGGATAACCATAGAGTGTTTGCTTACCCTGCTTAATTTCTAACATTTCAGGTAAAACACCAAAGGTCCAAGATGTAATCTGCTCAGTAACTCTGGTGCCAGTTTCTTTTGCAGATAGGCTAACAGCTGGCTGAGCCTGATGTTGCTCACTAGGATGAGTTATTTCAGAGGGTTTAACTGGGGTGACATGATCGACAGTAGTCACAGCCAGCGCTGCCACCTCTTTAAATGCCTCTCTAGCCGTTTGAGCATACTCAGCACGTAATTGACCTAGGTTTCTATCCAGATCAATTTGACGGCCATATTCATCGACCAAACGGAAATTCATAAAACAATGCAGTGGCAAATTCTCTGGACGGAAATCAGTTCTTTGTGTCTGAATTTGTGTTTGAGAACGAATATCGGCGATGATCGACTCTAAGAAATCCCCCTCGCCAAATCGACCTGCTTCATTGACTCGCTCTACAAATCCTTTAGCAAAGTCCGGCAAAGGCACGCAGTGCCGTCTTAACTTTTGCGGTAGCGACTTGAGATAGAGTTGTACTTTCTCGATACACAAACCAGGAACCAACCATTCACAACGTCTTTGATCCACCTGATTAAGTGAGGCTAAAGGTACCACCATCGTCACACCATCCTTGGGGCTGGCGGGTTCAAAGTGATAGGTCAGCTGTAAATCCGTGCCTGCCATTTTAATAGTTTTGGGATAACGATCAATGGTGACACCGGCGGCCTCATAACGCATCAAATCTGACTTATCCAACTTTAATGTGGCGCCATGTTTGGAGTCTTCTTTTAACCAAGACTCTAAGCTGGCTCGGCTCAATACCTCTGGGGGTAATTTTTGGTCATAAAAAGCAAAAAGTAATTCATCATTCACCAAAATATCTTGACGTCTAGAACGATGTTCTAAAGCTTCAATCTGCTTAATCAGTTGTTGGTTATGCCAAAAGAAACTTAATAAAGACCCAGTCTGCTTTTGAGACTGCGCAGACTCAACTTGGCCCAGTAATTCACTTTCAACCAAGGCTCTTTGAATAAAAATTCGGCGTGCTTCTGAAGGGTCTTTCGGAGAAAAACGAATCTTTCGACCATGGTAAATCGGTAAGCCATATAAGGTGCCACGCTCATGGGCCATCACCTCACCTTGCCGACTATCCCAAAACGGGTCACTCCAGGACTTTACTAAACGATGACTCGCTATTTTTTCTACCCACTGGGGCTCGATCTTCGCAATCGTTCTCGCAAATAAGCGGCTTGTCTCAACCAACTCAGCTGCCAATATCCAAGCACCCGCCTTTTTACCAATGGTTGAACCGGGCCAAATGTTTAACTTGATGCCTCGCGCGCCTTCGTAGATATTTGGTCCCAACTTATCATTCTCAGATCTTTTGGCAATATTTCCCAATAAACCAGTCAATAAGGATAAGTGGACTTGCTCCATCGTGGCAGGCGTGCCATTCTCTTTCCAGCCCTGCTCCATCAATAAATGGTGCAATTGGCCATGAACATCGCGCCACTCCCTCATGCGGCGAGGAGAAATGAAGTGCGTTCTGCATAAGTTCTCTAATTGACGATTGCTTTGTTTGCTGACCAAGGCCTGTTGGTACCAATCCCATAGCTTGACGTAGGATAAGAATTCAGAACGCTCATCAGCAAAAAATTTATGCGCTGTATCAGCCGCTTGAGCCTGATCCATGGGGCGATCTCTAGGATCCTGGCTCGCTAAAGCAGTGGCGATAATTAATACTTCTCTTAAGGCCTGGTTCTCACGAGCTGCCAACAGCATACGACCGATCCGAGGATCTAGCGGAAGACTCGCTAATTGCTTACCAATAGGCGTTAAAGCTCCCTGTCGAGCCCCCTCAGACTCCATAGCCCCCAATTCTTCTAAAAGCTGAACGCCATCACTAATTGCGCGACCTAGTGGTGGATCAATGAAGGGAAATTCTTGAATCCGCGGCAACTTCAGAGCACGCATACGCAAAATAACCGCCGCCAAAGAACTTCTTAAAATCTCAGGATCGGTAAATTTAGGCCTCGCATTGAAATCGGTCTCGTCGTATAAGCGTATGCAAATACCATCGGAAACGCGACCACATCGCCCTGCACGCTGATTTGCTGCTGCTTGAGAAATCGGTTCAATCTGTAATTGCTCAACCTTATTTCTATAGGAATAACGTTTCACCCGAGCTAAACCCGCATCAATCACGTACCGAATACCTGGCACTGTTAAAGAAGTCTCAGCCACGTTAGTCGCTAGAACCACTCGTCGGCCCTGACCTTGCTGAAATACCCGCTCTTGTTCAGCCACGGATTGTCTTGCAAACAAACTTAAAATCTCGGGGCGGTAACGTTGATGAAGGATGGGATCTTTACGGAGTGCTTCGGCACAATCCCTGATCTCGCGCTCTCCTGGCAAAAAGACCAACACATCGCCAGCTCCTTGAGCACCTTCACGCCATAAACTGGCCACGGCCTCGGTGACCGCATCAGCAATTTCCGTAGGCTCTTTTTTGCCAGGCTCTAATAAAGCCTGATAGCGCACTTCGACCGGATAGAGTCGGCCACTGACCTCAATCACAGGAGCCGGCACATCTCCTACGCCAAAATGCTTGGCAAAACGATCAGCATCAATGGTCGCTGAAGTCACAATCACTTTTAAGTCTGGACGCTTAGGCAATAGCTGCCTTAAATACCCCAATAGAAAATCAATATTCAGACTACGCTCATGGGCCTCATCAATGATGATAGTGTCATAGGCAGCCAATAAAGGGTCCCGCTGTGTCTCTGCCAACAAAATGCCATCCGTCATCAATTTAACGGAGGCTGTGGCACTAGTTTTATCTGCAAAACGTACCTGGTAACCCACATCTTCGCCTAAAGTGCTACCAAGTTCTTGTGCAATCCTTTTCGCAGTGGAGGTCGCAGCTATGCGTCTAGGCTGGGTATGACCAATGAGCTTACCCGTGCCATTGGCACGCCCTCGCCCCATAGCCAGGCAAATCTTAGGTAGTTGCGTCGTCTTACCAGAACCTGTTTCCCCACAGACAATGACGACCTGATGCCTCTCTAAAGCATGGGTGATGATGTCCCGCTGCCCCGACACGGGCAGAGCCTCAGGGAACTCAATTTTTAAAAGTTTGGTATTTTTTGGTAATTGCACCCTATAATTTTCCACTATGCCTACAAATTCATCCGAAAATAATTTTCCCTTCGTTGCTTGGCTGCGCGATGTAGCCCCCTACATCCACAGTTTCCGAGGAAAAACCTTCGTAATTGGCTTTGCTGGAGAACTTGTACAAAAAGGTGGTTTAGAGGCGCTAATTCAAGATGTGGCCATGTTACATGCTATGGGTATGCGTATTGTTTTAGTGCATGGTTCACGCCCACAAGTTCAAGAACAACTCGACCTCAGAAAAGTAACCAGCCGATATGGTACAGGTGCGATGAGTGGTTACCGCATCACAGATCCTGCAGCGCTAGAATGCGCCAAGGAAGCTTCTGGTGAATTACGTCTGGATATGGAGGCGGCATTTAGTCAAGGTTTGCCGAACACGCCGATGGCAGGCTCACGCATATCTGTTATTTCAGGCAACTTTATTACGGCAAGACCGGTTGGGGTTGTTGACGGCGTTGACTTTATGCATACAGGTCTCGTACGTAAAGTTGACTCTGAATCTATTCAACATTCGCTAGCGAACAATAAAATTGTATTGATGTCGCCACTGGGATTCTCCCCAACAGGACAAGCATTCAATATTGCCTATGAAGATGTAGCCACGGCAACAGCGATGGCTATTAAAGCGGATAAGCTTATCTTCCTCACAGAGTACAACGGCATCACTGATAAAGCTGGTGAATTGATTAAAGAGTTTTCTTTGCGTCAATTAGAAGAGCATATTAATGGCTTAACACTCGCCGATGCTGATTTAAAAGTATTGCTACAAAATGCTATCCGAGCCATCAAATCGGGTGTCAGCCGAGTTCACCTACTACCACACGACCGCGACGGCGCATTATTAGAAGAGCTATTTACCCATGACGGTATTAGCACAATGATTGCCGCATCTGACATTGAGCATTTACGTGAAGCTAACTTAGATGATGTCGGCGGCATTTTGCAATTAATAGAACCCTTGGAAGATGAAGGTATCTTAGTTGCACGGGGTCGCGATGTGATTGAACGGGATATCACGCATTTCTCCGTGATCGAACATGACCGTGTTCTCTTTGGTTGTGCTGCGCTATTCACCTACCCTAATGGCTTAGGTGAGCTTTCCTGTTTGGCAGTAGATCCAGAAGCTCAAGAATCTGGTGACGGAGAGCGTCTATTAAAACGTATTGAAGCAAGAGCCAGAGCGCAAGGACTAAAAAAATTGTTCGTACTAACTACTAGGACAGAACATTGGTTCTTAAAACGTGGGTTTGTCCGTGCAACCGTTGATGACCTACCACCTGAACGCAAAGAACTCTATAACTGGGAACGCAAGTCGATGGTTCTCATTAAAAATATTTAATTCATTTAAAAAATTATTAGCTAGAGGTTATAAATATGGCACGTATGATTCATTGCATCAAATTAAATAAAGAAGCTGAAGGCTTAGATTTTGCTCCTATGCCAGGAGAATTAGGCAAGAAACTTTGGCAAGAAGTCTCTAAAGAAGCTTGGGCGGGATGGATTAAACAACAAACGATGTTGATCAATGAAAATCGCTTGAATATGGCAGATGCACGTGCACGACAATATTTACTTAAGCAAGTTGAGAAATACTTTTATGGTGATGGCGCTGATAGCGCTCAAGGTTATGTACCTGATGGTAAGTAATATTGGATTAGTAAAAATAAAGGACGCTTAAGCGTCCTTTATTTTTTTAGGATCAATAAACTTGTCGCCTAACTCCGCCTGATTCACCGATTAACAATATATTTGCTTTCCTTCTAGCAAATAAACCATTACAGATCACGCCAGGAATTTGATTAACAAGAGACTCTAAATCAACTGGATTTGTTATTTGAAGACCTGCTGCATCTAAGATCCACCCCTGATTATCTGTCACAAAATTCTGATCACTGCCCTTCATTTTTCGAAGAGTCACCGCTGCACCTAACTGCTCTAGAGCACGAGTCACCTGGGCCTGCGCCATTGGAATGACTTCAACTGGCAATGGAAATTTACCCATAACATCTACCTGTTTACTCCCATCACAAATACAGACAAAAGTTTGAGCTAACTGTGCAACAATTTTCTCCCTGGTTAAAGCCCCACCTCCACCTTTGAGCATATGCCCTTGTGGATCAATTTCATCGGCACCATCAACATAAATGGGTACTGAAATCACAGTATTGCTATCCAACACTTGAAAACCATGCTGCTTTAAACGTTGTGTACTTGCTTCAGAGCTAGAAACCGCTCCCTTGAAATGATCTTTATAGGGTGCTATCGCGTCAATAAAAAGATTAGCGGTAGATCCCGTTCCTACTCCCAAAATACCGCCAGGTGCCATGGTTTTTAGCACTTCATCTCTAGCGGCTTCAGCCACCATCTGCTTCAATTGATCCTGGGTATACATAGCTTCCTAAATATGGGCTCAAATATAAAAATAACTAAAAATCATGAGGGATAAGATTCTTCTGCTACATTCTTCATTTCAGATCTGCATTTTAAATGAGTCTCATGAGTACCTTACTAGAACAATTAAAAAAATACACCACCGTCGTGGCGGATACGGGCGACTTTGAGCGTATGCAAGCCTTCTTGCCTCAAGATGCCACCACCAACCCATCCCTCATCCTAAAGGCTGCTCAACTCCCTGCCTACCAAGATTTAATTAATCAGGTCAAAGTGACACAAGCCGGTAAAGCGGTCGATCAAGTAATTGATGCTTTACTCGTTGCCTTTGGCATTGAAATACTAAAAATAGTTCCGGGTCGAGTATCTACAGAAGTCGATGCACGCTTGTCATTTGATACGCCCAATACCATACAAAAAGCACGTGACATGATGGCTAGATATGAAGCTGCTGGCATTTCAAGAGAACGTGTTCTCATTAAAATTGCCAGCACTTGGGAAGGTATACAAGCAGCCAAGGTTCTGCAAGCAGAAGGCATTGCTTGCAACATGACCTTGCTATTTAGCTTACCTCAAGCGGCGGCTTGTGCTGATATTGGTGCACAGCTCATTTCCCCCTTTGTTGGTCGCATCACAGATTGGTATAAAAAATCATTGGGCGCTGAATGGCATGAAGATATCCATGGTGGTGCCAATGACCCAGGCGTAGTTTCAGTGAAAAACATCTACAACTACTACAAACATTTAGGTATTAAGACTGAAGTGATGGGGGCAAGCTTTAGAAATATTGGTCAAATTACCCATTTGGCGGGCTGTGATTTACTTACAATCAGCCCTGAACTATTAGCTGAACTGCAAGCAAATTCCAATCCATTAACATTGGCTTTAAGCGTTGAAACAGCAAAATCACTACAGGTTCAGAAAATAGATACTAGCGAAAAGGCTTTCCGCTACCAGCTGAATCAGGATGCAATGGCTAGTGAAAAACTAGCTGAAGGAATTCGACTATTCTGCGCTGACATTGAAAAACTGGAAAAGATTCTTTTAAAGTAAATCGATCAAATAAAAAGCGCTTATCAAAGCGCTTTTTAGATTGCTTAAGAACCTATTAGCAGGTCTTATTGAGTAGCCTTAACTAAACGCTGTCGTCTTGCCTCATATAAAGCAACACCACTAGCCACAGACACGTTAAGACTCTCCACGCCGCCTAACATCGGTATTTTGACTAATTCATCACAAGTTTCTTTAGTCAAACGACGCATACCCTCGCCCTCTGCTCCCATCACAATGGCTACAGGACCCGTGAAGTCCATATCATATAAGCCCTTATCTGTTTCATCATCCGTGCCAATGACCCAAACACCAGCTTCTTGTAGCTCACGCAAGGTTCTTGCTAAATTAGTTACGGCAATTAAGGGCATCGTTTCTGCAGCACCACTGGCAACCTTACTCACAGTCGCATTTAAATGAGCCGAGCGATCTTTCGGAACAATTACTGCATCCACCCCAGCACCATCAGCCACTCGTAAACAAGCGCCCAAATTATGAGGGTCAGTCACGCCATCCAAGACCAATAATAACGCTGGACCTTGTAATGCATCCAATAACTCGTCTAGCGTCTGTACTTTAGAAACAGCGTCAGCAAACGCCACAACACCTTGATGTCGGTCATTACCAGCCAAGGTTCTTAGACGCTCAGTATCAGCCTGGTGTAAACGTCTTCCTAAAATAGGCTCTGCCGATTTAATAAAATCTTGCATCCGCCGATCTCGCCTAGCCGGATCAACGTACACCGTTCTTAAAGACTCAGGATCTTGTCTGAGCCGTGCAATCACAGCATGAAAACCCAGCAACATCTGTTTACCATCACCCGCATGCTTATTCTCACCTCTAGCGTCTTGCTTTGACTCTTTTTTAAACTCTTTACGAAACTCTTTATCTGACATCAACGACGACCTTTACGAATACTTAATTCATGACCTTTAGCTTTAGCATTGCTAGCTTTTTTAGGTTTCTTACCAGCTTTTGCTGCTGTAGTTTTTTTACTGGTTCGAGTGGCTTCACCAACTCGCCCTTGCGACAATGCATAAGAACCTGATTCAGTACCAGAACCTCTTACTGGTTTTTTGTCATCAGAACGGGTCCTCTTAGCGGCAGCACGCTTATAAGGTTTTCCAGTATCTGCTGAAGAAAAACGACTGACACCACCTTGTAAATTATTTTTATCTTGCCCAGGCTTCACCAAGCTAAATTCAATCCGACGAGCATCCAAGTCAACACGACTGACCAGAACATGGACACGATCTGTTAAACGATAACGAATACCTGTACGCTCACCACGAAGCTCTTGTCTTGCCTCATCATAGTGATAATAGTCACCGCCAAGTTCACTGATGTGGATCATGCCCTCGACAAATAAGCTCTCTAGTTGAACAAATAGCCCAAATGTAGCAACACCGGTAATCGTACCGGCATATTCTTGGCCTAAATGATCACGCATGTAATAGCACTTCAGCCAAGCTTCTACATCTCTAGATGCTTCATCAGCACGGCGCTCATTAGAAGAACAATGAACGCCCAGTTGAGCCCATGCTGCCATCGCTTCAGAGTTGGCTTTCGCTTTTCCACCACGCACTGCTTTAGCAGGTAATCCTTTAGAGGCTTTTGCATCTTCATGAGATTTTTTAGCATTCGCAGCATTCACTCGACCAGGACCACTCTTAGGCATTGCCAGATTCAGCACCACTTCAGAAGGAATTGATGGCACATAAGTTTTCTTGGCAAGAATGGCTTTAATGGCACGATGCACCAACAAATCTGGATATCGACGAATAGGGCTAGTGAAGTGTGCATAAGCGTTATAAGCCAAGCCAAAGTGACCATAATTATCAGGCTGGTAGACAGCTTGCTGCATCGACCTCAACACCACCGATTGCAGCATCGCTGCATCAGGTCTTGGTTTGATATCTTCAATCAATTTGGAAAAATCTTTAGGTTTAGGCTTATCTGTGCCACCCAAACTTAAACCAGCAGTTCTCAAAACCTGCCTCAGGGTTAATAATTTCTCGACAGAAGGCTCTGCATGAACTCGGAATAAAGCGGCATGCCCATGTTTATCCAAGAAATCAGCAGCGCATACGTTTGCCGCCAGCATGCATTCTTCAATCACACGGTGTGCTTCATTACGAATTCTTGGCTCAATCCGCTCAATCTTGCCTAAATCATTGCTGATAATTTGAGTTTCTGTTGTTTCAAAATCAATTGCACCACGTTTATCTCTAGCTATACGTAGCGCCTTATATAAGCTGTATAAACGATCTAAATTTTTCTTCAGATGTTTAAAGCGAGCTGCCTCGGGACCATTTGAATTACTGAGAATTTCCCAAACAGTATTGTAAGTAAAGCGCTGCGCTGAATGCATCACTGCTGGATAAAACTGATAAGCCTTTACCTCACCATTAGCATCAATGACGGCATCACAAACCATACACAAACGATCAACTTCTGGCTTTAGCGAGCACAATCCATTTGAAATTTTCTCTGGCAACATTGGAATAACGCGGCGCGGGAAGTAAACAGAAGTTGCTCTAGAGATAGCATCCGTATCCAAAGGATGTCCGGGCTTCACATAATGGGAAACATCAGCGATCGCCACAATCAAACGCCAAGCCTTGGTTTTCTCCCAGGTCACTGGTTCGCAATAGACCGCATCATCAAAATCTCGAGCATCCTCACCGTCAATGGTTACAAGCGGGATATCTCTTAAATCAACTCGCCCTTCTAAATCTTCCTCTCGAATTTCATCAGGCAAAGCCTCAGCCTCTTTCATGGCCGCTGGCGAAAACTCATTGGGGACGCCATACTTACGAACCGCAATTTCAATTTCCATACCAGGGTCATCAATCTCACCCAATACCTCGACGACTCGACCGACGGCCTGACGATAACTATCGGGGTAGTCAATAATCTCTACAGAAACCACCTGGCCCAATTTTGCATTCGCCTGACCTCTAGGCGGAATCAAGATATCGTGGCCTATGCGCTTATCTTCTGGCGCGCAAATTAAAACGCCATTTTCATTTAGCAAACGGCCGATTACAAATTTATTGGCATGAATTAAAACTTCAGAAATTTGCCCTTCGGGACGGCCACGGCGATCCAAACCTGATACTTTAACGATCACTTTATCGTTATGCATGACACGAGACATTTCCTTTTCATTTAAGAAAACATCTTCTCCGCCATCATCAGGAATGACAAAACCAAAACCGTCTCGGTGACCTTGAACAGTTCCTTGTTTTTCTGGCAATTTACGAGTTTTTGCCTCAGAAAGAACAAGCGTCTCTTTTGTATTTTTTCTAGTCATGCCCCATTGTCTTATAAGTTTGTGACAAGTATCAATATATTCCGGACACAATAGGTGAATATATAAAAGAGAGCGCCCAATAGGCTCATCTAATCATCAACCCAACACAAATAAAGTAATAAAAAACGGCGCTATAGCGCCGTTTTAGTTGAAAGAAACCCTTATCAAGCCTCAAACGGATGTTGCAATAAGATCGTTTCATTACGATCTGGGCCAGTTGACACCATGGCTATTGGAATACCAGCAACTTCCTCGACCCGACGAAGGTAAGACTGGGCTGCTTTAGGTAACTGATCCCACTTCTGAACCCCTAAAGTACTCTCACTCCAACCAGGGAAGGTTTCATAAATAGGCTCACAACGGGCCACGGCTTCAGACCCGCGCGGCAATACATCTAGCTTCTCACCACCTAGTTGATAACCCACACACAAACGAATCTGTTCTAGACCATCTAATACGTCTAACTTAGTCATACATAAACCAGTGACACCGCTAATCTGAATAGAACGCTTTAATGCAGCAGCATCTAACCAACCTGTACGACGTGGGCGGCCAGTGACAGAGCCAAACTCTTTACCAACTTCTGCCAATCGCAAGCCAATAGGATCTTGAGCTTTTGGGTTGTCATGGTCATATAACTCACTAGGGAATGGGCCTGAACCAACACGAGTGCAATAGGCTTTTGTAATACCTAAAACATAGTGCAAGCTGCCTGGCCCCACGCCTGAACCTGCTGCAGCATTACCTGCCACGCAGTTTGATGAGGTTACAAATGGGTAAGTTCCGTGGTCAATATCTAGCAAGGCACCTTGAGCACCTTCAAATAGAAGGTTCTTACCAGCCTTCTGAATAGCATCTAATTCGCTTGAAACATCAGCAACCATTGGGCGAAGTTGATCAGCGTAACCCAACATACTGTCACGCACTTGCGCAAAATCTAAAGCTGGTGCTTTGAAGTAATTAGTTAAAACAAAATTGTGATATTCGAGGTTTTCTTCCAGTTTCTTAGCAAAAGACTCTGGGAAGAATAAATCCTGAACACGTAATGCTCTGCGGGCAACTTTATCTTCGTAAGCTGGTCCAATACCGCGGCCTGTTGTGCCGATTTTGGCCTGCCCACGCTTAGCTTCACGAGCTTGGTCTATCGCAACATGGTATGGAAGAATGAGTGTCGTTGCTTCAGAAATTTTCAGGCGGGAACGAACATCAACGCCAGCAAGCTCTAACTCACCAATCTCTTTAAATAGAGCTTCTGGAGATAAAACCACACCGTTACCGATGTAACAAACTGTTCCAGCACGCATGATGCCAGATGGGATAAGACGCAAAATTGTCTTTTGACCATTAATTATCAAAGTATGGCCAGCGTTATGGCCGCCCTGGAAACGAACCACGCCATCTGCATGGTCAGTTAACCAGTCAACAATCTTACCCTTACCTTCATCACCCCATTGGGTACCAATTACTACAACATTGCGGCCAGTCTTAGTGGCAGTTTTCTGAACGGACATAAAAGAAGAATTTAATTAAGAAATTGCAAAAAGAGCATTTTACGCTCTTGGCTTGACGATCCACTCGCCTTTTTGTTCAACTAGCTCTCGGTCACAAGAAAACTCGTCGCCATCTTGCACATGACCAGGTAATAACTGAATGACAACCTCACCTTGGGCTCTTAATTCAGCAATTTTCTTGCCGAGAGCTTGATGACTAGCCCACGGAGCTAGCACAGCTAATTTTCTAGAATTAATCTTAGATAATCTAGATAACGCCATGATATCAAATGAAAAACCAGTTGCAGGTCTTGATCGACCAAATGCTTGACCAACCATATCATAGCGACCGCCTCTAGCAATAGCCGTTGGCAAACCAGCAACATAAGCAGCAAACATGACACCACTGTGATATTGATAACCACGTAAATCAGCTAAATCTAAATTAAGTTTAGGCGCGTGAGAGATCGATGACAAAGAGGAACAAAGACGCTCTAAATCCCCTAAAGCAGATTCAACAGCAGTTACTTTAGGTAGCCTTTGACGCGCCGCAGCAATCACAGCTTGAGGCGCACCATTAAGCTCTACTAAAGACAATATGGCAAGACGAACTGACTCTGGCCAAGCTACTAATAAGGACTGCAAGGATGAAATATCTTTAGACTGTAAGGCAGCATACAAAGCATCCAAGGATTCAGGGCCTGGCTTAAAGTCACCCAAAATAGCGCTTAGCAAACCGGCGTGGCTCATATCTAAGGTGACTTCTCCGACTTGCCCTAGATTGAGCACCTCAATAAGCAAGGTTTGAGCCTCTAAATCAGCCTCCCACCCCGCATGACCATAAATCTCTGCGCCCAATTGAAGTTGTTCGCGGGAATAAGCGCCTGGAGCAGCTTTGGTATGCAATACAGAACCCGCATAGCAAAGTCGGGTCACGCCAGAACGATTTAATAAATGGGCATCAATACGAGCAACCTGAGGAGTGATATCAGCTCTTAGACCCAAAGTTCGGCCAGATAATTGGTCTACCAATTTAAATGTTTTTAAATTTAAGTCCTGACCAGTCCCGGTCAATAGCGAATCCAAAAACTCAACCATTGGTGGCATCACCAACTCATATCCGTAAGATTGAAAACGATCTAAAAAGAGGCGTCGCAACTCCTCAATCTTTCGGGCCTCAGACGGCAATACGTCTGCGATATTTTCAGGTAATAACCAACGATTCATTATTTAGCAGCCGGAAGTGAAGGTGTCGACCCTAAATTAGCTGGCGAACGACTACCCCTCATAAATTTTAGAAAATCAGTATTAGGCTCTAAAACCATCAAGTCTTGCTTTGTTTTAAAGCTAGTTTTATAGGCATCAAGGCTTCTATAGAATTGAGCAAACTGCGGATCTCGACCAAATGCCTCACCATAAATTGCAGTAGCTTTAGCGTCGCCCTGCCCTTTAATTTTTTGAGCATCTCTATACGCACGAGACAAAATCACATCACGTTGTCGCTCAGCATCCGCACGAATCTTTTCTGACTCAGCAGCACCCGTTGAGCGCAATTCATTAGCCACACGCTTACGCTCTGCTTCCATACGCCTAAAAACAGACTCACTGATCTCTGCCAACAAATCGATACGTTTTAAACGAACATCTACAATCTCAATACCAATATCAGCCGCTTCTTCAGTCACTTTTTTGCGAATATTCTGCATTACCTGCTCGCGCTGCTCTGATATTAATTCTCTCACTGTGCGCTTAGTGAATTCTTCATTTAAAGCAGACTTCACTAACTGATTAAGGCGATCCTGAGCCATGCGCTCATCACCACGGAAACTAATGAAGAAACGACGCGGCTCAACAATACGCCATTTGACATAAGAATCCACTAATAAATTTTTCTTTTCGGCGGTAATAAAACGCTCTGCATCTGGCGTATCAATCGTCAAAATACGGCGCTCAAAGAACTGAGTACTTTCAAAGGGTGCAGGCAATTTAAACTGTAGGCCCGGCTCCTGAATCACACGCTTTAACTCGCCAAATGAAAACACAACAGCGTATTGGCGCTGGTCCACAACAAACACTGTTGAAGAAACTAATCCCAACAGAACAAAGAAAGCTACAACGATAGGGAATATACGATTAGACATAATAATTTCTCCTAGCGCTCACGCTCACGATCACGGCTACGAAGAGGATTACTATCGCGGCGCTGATCAATATTGGTAACTGCAGGAGTTGCAGGATTAGATGGTGCAGGTGCTGAAGTTGGCGTATTAGCAACCGTATTAGAACTAGGCACAGCCACTGGTGTCGTGGGGGTGACTTGCTGAATCAGCTTATCTAGCGGTAAATACAATAAGCTACTGTTATTGGCCTTTTGATCCACCAACACCTTAGTCACATTTGTATAGACCTCTTGCATCGTATCAATATACATACGATCACGGGTAACCTTGGGAGCCTTAGCATACTCAGGTTGCACTAACTTAAACCGAGCAGCGTCTCCTTCAGCCACAGCAACTACTTTTGCTTTATAACCTTCCGCCTCTTGCATTAAACGATCAGCAGCGCCCTTCGCTTTAGGCACGATGTCATTTGCATAAGCTTGCCCTTCATTTTTCAAACGCTCACGATCCTGACCCGCTTTAACTGCATCATCAAATGCCGCCTGAACTGGTTCTGGTGGCTGCACATTTTGAACAGTGACACTCGTAACAAAAATACCAGCTTTGTAACTATCTAATATCTTCTGAATAGAGGTATTTAAATCAACCGCTAATTTTTCACGGTTTTCATATAAAACATTATCCATCTTGCTGCGGCCCACAATCTCCCGAACAGCTGTCTCTGCTGCTTGAACAACAGCAGCATCTGGATCTTTGTTATTGAACAAATATTCTGTGGCATCTTTTAATCGATACTGCACGGCAAAGCGCACATCGATAATATTTTCATCCTCAGTCAACATCGATGAGTCTTTTAAATTAGATGCTTTAATCATCGTCGACCTACCCACCTCAACAGAGCGAATCGCCGACAAATTGACGACTTCGTGAGTTTGTAATGGCCAAGGCATGCGCCAGTTAATACCTGGCCTTGTTGTGTAGCTATATTTACCGAACTGGAGCACCACACCGGTTTGCCCCTCTTGAATCATAAAAAAACCACTAAATAACCAGACAACTAAAACAATGACTAAAACAACACCTAGCCCAATGCTAGGCTTCATGTTCTCGCCGTTTGATTTTTTTGCCCCTGGAGGTGGCTTGCTACCATGACCACCACTCTTTTTGCCCTTGAATAAATCATTCAAACGGCTATTGAAATCTTTCCACAACTCGTCTAAATCTGGTGGGCCATCTTGTTTTGGAGGCTTTTGAGGTTGTTGAGGGTTCTCCTCAGAACGAGGCGAACTAGCACTTTTATCATCACGACCACGATTAGGGTCTGATTGATGATTATTGCCCCAACCGGGATCATTTACTGAGAATATTTCTAACAATTTACGCATCGTTGGGAGAATAAAGTCCTGTACGAGTATGAAAAACATCTAACGATTCCCAACGCTTGGCTGGGGCCTGAGATTCCATTTCGGCAACCGAAGGAACTTCCTCTACAGGAACCTTCATTCTATCAGTGTTCTGAGCAAGATCAGCTAATGTTTGACGAAGTAAATCCAAACCAATCCCTTCTTTAGCCGATATATAAATAGCCGCTGGCTTGCCATCACGGTCATATCGCAAAACTGGACCCCGCTCCATCAATACTGGCACTTGGTCAATCTTATTAACCACAATTAATTGAGGGCTTTGATCAGCCCCAATTTCAGCTAATACCTTATCAACCTCGATCATTTGCTGCTCACGATCAAAACTAGAAGCGTCTACCACATGCAGTAGTAAATCAGCACGTACCGTTTCATCTAAAGTTGCTTGAAAAGCCTCAACCAACTGATGCGGCAAATCTCGAATAAAGCCAACGGTATCCGAAATAACAGCATTTCCAATTTCCGGCAAATAAACTCTTCGCGAGGTTGTATCCAATGTCGCGAAAAGTTGATTAGCAGCATAAGTTCCAGCTTTGGTTAAAGCATTAAATAAGGTCGACTTACCGGTGTTGGTGTAACCCACCAATGAAATAGAAAATACATCTCTTCTCTCTCGTGAACGCCTCTGGGTTGCTTGCTGACGCTGCAATTTCTCAAGCTCTGCCTGTAAGCGCTTGGCTTTATTTTCAAGCATGCGTCGGTCTAACTCCATTTGTGTTTCGCCAGGGCCGCCGCGCATACCAATACCACCCTTTTGACGCTCTAAATGGCTCCAGGCTTTCACTAGCCTTGAAACTTGATATCTAACATTGGCTAATTCGACTTGAGTCTTGCCCACATGACTTTTTGCCCTTTGTGCAAAGATATCTAGGATCAGGCCCGTTCTATCGACAACATGACAATTTAAATGGCGCTCTAAATTTCGTTGCTGTACAGGTGACAATGCATGATTAAAGATCACCACATCCACATCATTAGCTTCCATTTGCTCACGCAACTCAGTTGCCTTACCTGACCCCATATATAGTGCTGGATCTGGTTTTGCCCGCTTAGCAACCATTGTCATGACCGGTTGAGAACCTGCACTTGAGGCAAGCAAACTGAGCTCAGCCATACTATCGGCAAAGTCAGGCTTACCCCCAGGATCTATCCCAACCAGAGCGGCTTTAGCAGGCTGCATATCTGAATTAAGACGCAGGAGTTTCCTCATCAACACGGAAACCAACCGCACGAGCTGGCACCACTGTTGAAATCGCGTGCTTATAGACCATCTGAGTTACCGTGTTGCGCAACAAAATAACGTACTGATCAAATGACTCAACGTTACCCTGCAACTTAATGCCATTGACCAAATAGATGGAGACAGGAATGTGTTCTTTACGCAAAGCATTTAAAAATGGGTCTTGTAATAGCTGGTTTTTATTATTGTTCATATTCGCTCCTTCTTTCTTTTTTGTGGTTTGGAGTCTTGCTTTTTTACTGAGTTAAAACATTAAAAATTAATACAGAGCTATCAGTGTAACGAAGCTGCAAAAAAATGCTACTTACCTTTCTTTTTTTTGCTCTTATCCTGATCAACGAAAGGGTTTTGACCTGTCCTAAACTCTAAACGCAAAGGTGTGCCCCTCAACTTAAAGGCCTCTCTAAAACGACCTTCTAAATAACGCTTATAGCTATCTGTAACGCCGCTTAATGCATTACCGTGAACAACCACGATCGGCGGATTAGAACCACCTTGATGTGCGTAACGCATTTTAGGCCGAGACATACCAACACGCTTAGGTTGTTGGAACTCAACCGCTTCTTCCAAAATGCGCGTTAACTTTGGCGTTGGCAACTTAACCATTGCTGCAGCATAAGCAGCATCGACATCCTTAAACAATTCCTTAATACCAAAACCTTTGATGGCTGAAATAGGATGGACATTAGCAAAATCTAAGAAACGTAACTTCCGAGCAATATCTGTTCTAGCACGCTCTTTTTGATAATCATCCATGCCATCCCACTTGTTCACTGCCAAAACTAGAGCACGACCAGCGTCGACAATAAAGCCAGCAATATGAGCATCCTGCTCAGAAATATCTTGCTGAGCGTCCAACATCAAAATGACCACATTGGCATCAGCAATGGCCTGCAAAGTTTTCACAACTGAAAACTTCTCAATGGCCTCAAAGACTTTTCCGCGCTTACGCAAACCTGCCGTATCTATCATGATGTAGGGCTTACCGCCCCGTACAAATGGTACCTCGATAGCATCTCTAGTCGTACCAGGCATATCAAAAGCAATCACACGCTCTTCGCCTATTAAACTATTGATAAATGTTGACTTACCAACGTTAGGACGACCAACAACAGCAATACGCATCGGACGATTCGTTTGATCAACCTCTTCTGGCTCATCAGGAATACCTAAAGCATCTAGCGCATCATCAAGCATGGCTCGCACACCGTCACCATGGGCTGATGAAATCGCTTGAGGCTCACCCAAACCTAGTTCATAAAACTCCGCCGAGACTGCTGCATGAGACATGCCTTCAGCCTTATTAACAGCCAAAATAACAGGGCGTCCTGTTTTACGCAGAAAATCAGCGATTACTCGATCTTGTGGTGCCATACCTAGTCTGGCATCCACCAAAAAAATTACCACATCTGCTTCAACAACCGCTTGTTTGGTTTGCTTGGCCATTTCAGCCAAAATACCTGTTTTAGCTACTGGCTCAAAACCACCTGTATCAATACAAATAAATTCTCGATCACCCATACGACCATTGCCGTAATGTCGATCACGCGTCAAACCTGAGAAGTCAGCAACCAACGCATCACGAGAACGAGTCAAGCGATTAAAAAGCGTTGATTTTCCAACGTTCGGACGGCCAACAATGGCGATAACAGGCTTCATATACTTCTAAATTTATTTCTTTAATTAATTAGGGCGATACGCTGAAAGCGAACCACCACGTGTTTGCACAATTAATAGGCCATTTGCAACGATCGGCGCAGCATCAACAGCACTACTATCTACACGAACACGAGCAACAGGCTTGCCACTTGTTTGTTCCAAAAAGTGCAAGTACCCTTGTTTATCTCCCATCACAATGACTCTACCAACGGCTAGAGGTTCACCAAGATCACGCCAAGTCATCGTGTCATTGCGCCACACTTCAACGCCATCATCAGCCCTGTAAGCGACTACATGAGATTTTTCATCAGCAGCAAAAACGAAATCTTGCGATTGAGTAGTACCCGTGAAACTTGAGAAATCTTTACCCCAAGTAAAAGATCCCGCATTTAAGTCACCACAACCAATTCGCCCCTGAAAAGCTACCGCACATAATCGACGACCAAATAATGATGGGCGTGCAGATACATCCGTCATACGCTCAATCTCAGAAAAACCCTTCGGGAAAGCCAAAGAAGTTTCCCAAAGCACATTACCCGTACCGGCGCCAATCACACCAATTTTGCCGCCTGAAAATCCTGTTACAAAGGCATCAGCCGCTACCGGCACCATAGCAAAACTTGTTCTGAGTGCCAAAGCAGTTTGCGGCCTCGCATAAGACCAGCGACGTTTGCCAGTTTTGGCATCCAACCCAACAAAGCGATTATCAATAGTACGAATAATTGCCAAACCATCCATCACCAAAGGTTCAGTCAGTACTTCACTACCTAATTTTTCTTCCCAAATTTTTTGTCCATCAGCATCGTAGGCGTAAACATTACCTTTAGCACTTCCAACAACCACTACTGCACCATCACTACCTGGTCCTGATGACAAATCACTAGGCGCTCTCACTTCCCAAACAATTTTGCCAGTCAATACATCAACCTTACTCACACGACCATTTCCAGCTGACGTATAAATATAGTCGCCAGCGAGCACAGGACGCATAACAAACGACTCTGACTTACCAACACTCGTAGACCATACTTCATCGACAGTAACTTTTTGCTCTTCAATCTTTACAAGTGAAGCAGCGTCACGCTTATTAGTACTAGAGCAAGCGCCCAACGCTAAAGCGACAGAAAGAGATGCCACATAAATAAATTTAGTATAGGTATCGCGCATTAAAGTCCTCCAACAGCATCTAATTTAACCTTCAATAAACGCTTAGCTTCATCAGGAGCATTTGGATTTTTAGCCAATAACGCCCAAGCTTCCTGGTAATTTTTGCGGGCTTCAGCATTTTTTTGTTGGGCTAACTGAACATCTCCACGACGCTCCAATAACAGTGGCATAAAAGCTTTAGAGGCAGATCCAGAGGCTAACTGATCCGCCGCAGCAAAATCACCTTTATCAATTAATAAAGAAATTAAACGCACTTTAGCCAAATCAGCATGAGCCTCGGACTTAGCATGGTCAGTAGCCCAACGTAAATGCTTCTCTGTATTAGCCATATCACCAGCAGCATTAGAAATTTGCGCTGCTACCAAGCTAGCCATACCGGCATAACTTGTCGAAGAAAACTGATCTTGAATATCGCCAGCAGCTCTTAATACGGCAGCTACATCTTGTTTTTGAGCAGCGATCAACATAGTGTCGTATAGCTTGCTAGCATTCTCAGACTGACGATTAGTCCACCAACCCCAACCGGTATAGGACCCATAGCCCAACAAAGCAACGGCAGCAGCAGCAATTAACCATTTGCCATATTGCTTCCACCAAGCCTTAAATTCTGCCAACTGTTCTTGTTCTTCTAAATTAAAGTGCATTCTTTTAACCGTTTATTCTGAAATCGAAACCAACTGATTGATAACCTCATCAACCAAACCATCCATCGCCACCGTCATTTGCTGACCATCACGACGTAAATCCTTTAATTGCGCTTGCCCTGCTGCCAACTCATCAGGTCCGATGATAACGGCATATGATGCACCACTACTATCCGCCTTTTTCATTTGTGATTTAAAGCTAGCCGCTCCGCCATCAGGTGAACAATGTAAAACAACCTCAATACCTGCTCCACGCAGTCTTTCAGCTAAAACCATTGCAGCTTCTAATGTATCACCTGCTTGATGTAAAACATATACATCGCAAGTGGACTCTGACTCTGAAGCCAAACCCTGCTCTTTCATGAGCTCAATAACACGCTCCATCCCCATTGCCCAACCACATGCAGGAGCTGACTTACCCCCCATTTGAGCGATCAATGGGTCGTAACGCCCGCCACCAGCAACTGTACCTTGTGAGCCCAACTGATCAGTCACCCACTCGAACACCGTTAAGTTGTAGTAATCCAATCCTCTAACAAGACGCGGATTAATCTTAAATGGCAAATTATTGGCTTTTAGTAGACGCTGAACACCTTCAAAGTGCTTCAAAGACTCCTCACCCAAATAACTTAACAATTGGGGGGCAGACTCAATGATTGGCTTCATAGCTGGATTTTTGCTATCCAAAATTCTCAAAGGATTTGTTAATAGCCGACGCTTAGCATCATCATCCAACTCGGCTTCATGTTTTTTAAAGTGCTCAATCAATGCCTCACGATGGGCAGCGCGCTCACCTGCTTGGCCTAATGAGTTCAGCTCAAGTCGAACGCCGGTTAAACCCAAGTCATCCCACAAACGCTGGCACATCAAAATGATCTCAGCATCAATATCAGGTCCTGCAAATCCTAATGCCTCGATTCCCAACTGGTGAAATTGGCGGTAACGCCCTCGTTGTGGGCGCTCATGCCTAAACATGGGGCCTGTATACCAAAGGCGCTTAGGGCCCTCGTACAAAAGATTATGTTCGATAACTGCACGCACTGCCGCAGCAGTACCCTCTGGTCTAAGCGTTAACTGCTCGCCATTCAAACTGTCCTCAAAAGAATACATCTCCTTCTCGACAATATCAGTCACCTCACCAATACCTCTTTTAAATAGAGCTGTTTGCTCAACAATCGGTGTGCGAATCTGTTGGTAACCGTAAGCACGTACCAAACCCTGTATAGATTGCTCCAAATGAGTCCACAATGGCGCCTCTTGTGGCAACAAATCATTCATGCCACGAACGCCAGTAATTTTTGTTTGTTTATCTTGGCTCATATTTATATCTATTGACTATTTTCGTTGATAAGTATGCTTTACATACTCATCAACAATGACTTGAAACTCATTAGCAATGTTATCGCCCCTCAAAGTTTTCACTTTGACGCCATCTACAAAAACTGGCGCTGCAGGAGACTCCCCCGTACCGGGTAAAGAAATACCAATATTGGCATGTTTACTTTCACCGGGACCATTAACGATACAACCCATGACAGCCACATTCATCTCCTCAACACCTGGGTAATCTTTTTTCCAAATAGGCATTTGATGACGCAAATAACTTTGAATGTTCGAAGCTAATTCTTGGAAGTATGTACTGGTCGTTCGGCCACAACCTGGGCAAGCAATCACCATCGGCGTGAAATGACGTAAACCCATGGTTTGTAAAATTTCTTGCGCCACAATCACTTCATTCTCACGGGGTGCGCCTGGCTCAGGCGTTAAAGAAACACGAATCGTATCTCCAATACCTTCTTGCAACAATACTGATAATGCTGCTGTTGAGGCCACAATTCCTTTACTGCCTATACCAGCTTCTGTTAACCCCAAATGCAGCGGGTAATCACAACGCTGACCTAAATCACGATATACCGCAATAAGATCTTGAACAGCGCTCACTTTGCAAGACAAAATAATTTGATGGCTAGGCAAGCCTAACTCTTCAGCTTTCAATGCCGACTGAAGAGCTGATTGTATAAGAGCTTCTGCCATCACTTCACGCAACTCCTTAGGCTGCGCGGCAGATGCATTCTGATCCAACAAACTTGCTAATAAGTCTTGATCCAGGCTACCCCAGTTCACACCAATACGCACAGGCTTCTCATATCGACAAGCCAACTCAATCATTTGCGCAAACTGAACATCACGCTTAGCACCCTGACCAACATTCCCCGGGTTAATTCTGTATTTAGAAAGTGCTTTCGCACAATCCGGATAATCTTTTAAGAGTGTGTGGCCGTTGTAATGAAAATCACCAACCAAAGGAACCGATACACCCATCTTATCCAACTGCTCACGAATAGCAGGAACCGCAGCAGCTGCAGCCGGGGTATCCACAGTGATACGAACAATTTCGGAACCAGCTCTGGCCAAATCTTTAACTTGAATAGCGGTACCAATCGCATCAGCAGTATCTGTATTAGTCATCGACTGAACACGCACAGGCGCATCACCACCTACTGTTACAACCGTACCAGCCCATTGAATTACTGCCTGTTTCGATAAACGTCTAGAAAGAGTTCCTAGAACCTGGGTCACCTGACTCATGAGCTAAGGGTCCCCTTGTCAAATTTAACGACCTGCATTCTTTCTTTTACATTTGTACGATCTTTAACATCTCCGGCCAATTGACCGCAAGCAGCAGCAATATCATCACCGCGTGTCTTGCGAACAGTGGTAATAATGCCCGCATCCATTAAACGTTTTGCAAAATCTTGCACCCTTGCTTGAGATGAACGCTTCAAGCCTGATTCTGGGAATGGGTTAAATGGGATCAAATTCAATTTACATGGAATGCGCTTTAACAATTCCACCAATTCTTTCGCATGCTGATCAGTGTCATTCACACCATCTAACATGCAATATTCAAAAGTTAAAAAGTCTCTAGGCGCATAGGGCAAATAACGCATACATGCTGCCATCAACTCTTTTAACGGGTATTTCTTATTAATAGGCACCAACTCGTCACGCAACGCATCATTAGAAGCGTGTAATGAAACCGCCAAAGCTACAGGTAAATCATGTGCCAGACGATCCATCATGGGCACAACGCCAGAAGTAGACAAGGTGACACGACGTCGAGATAAACCATAAGCATGATCATCCAACATCAAACGCATAGCGCCAACCACAGGCTCATAATTAAGCAAAGGCTCGCCCATACCCATCATGACCACATTTGAAATAACTCGCCCCTCATGCTCTTGAATTGGCGTGCCATCGTAACTGTCGATACGGCGCACAGCATCAGGCTCACGACGAAGGGTATGTTCAGCCATCCAAAGCTGACCAATAATTTCACCTAAAGTTAAATTACGCGAAAAACCTTGCTTCCCAGTTGAGCAGAAACGGCAATTAACTGCACACCCTGCTTGAGAAGAAATACATAAAGTGCCCCGATCATCTTCGGGGATATAAACCATCTCAACAGCATTACCTTCGCCGACATCGAGTAACCACTTTCGTGTGCCATCGCTTGCATGTTGATCACTAACAATAGGTAAGGTTGAAACGCTAGCTTTGTCAGCCAGAGTAGCGCGGAAGGATTTAGCCAAATCACTCATTTGAGCAATATCAGACTCACCGCGCTGATGAATCCAACGCATTAACTGTTTTGCACGAAACGGCTTCTCCTGAAGGCTGGCGATATATTCAACCAAGCCTTCTGGATCAAAGTTCAACAGGTTAACGCGGGACTCAATCAATGTGAAACGTTAATTAACGTGAATAAACTTGCATACCTGGGAAGAAAAAAGCAACTTCCGCAGCAGCTGTTTCAGGAGCATCTGAACCGTGTACAGCATTTGCATCAATGCTATCAGCGAAGTCAGCACGAATCGTACCTTTGTCAGCTTTCTTAGGATCTGTAGCGCCCATTAATTCACGGTTCTTAGCAATGGCATTCTCACCTTGCAATGCTTGAATCATAACGGGGCCAGAAATCATAAAGTCAACCAAGTCTTTGAAGAAAGGACGCTCTTTGTGAACTGCATAAAACTGTTCTGCTTCACCACGTGAAAGGTGAGCCATTTTTGCAGCAACCACTTTCAAACCAGCTGATTCAAAACGTGCATAAATTTGACCAATAACGTTTTTAGCTACTGCGTCTGGTTTGATAATAGATAGGGTGCGCTCGATTGCCATTGCTTAACTCCGATTGATAGATAAATTGAAACCTCAAATTATACAACTTTCAGGCCTCTTTTCTAAGGGAAAGCCATGACAAAAGCATTGATTTTTAAGGAAAAGATTGGATTTTTATGATAAAAATCTTGGTGTTAAGGTATTTTGTCCTAAAAAACGGCCCTACTAACCTATCAACTATCAAAATTCCTCTTGAAATTCATATGAAATGTCTATACTTAGAGATACGAGCCCAGTGGTGGGCGAGTCATGTTTAATACATAAAGGAGATTAAATGAGTGATTTAAACACTTATGGTTTTGGGAATAGTGGCGCAACAACAAGCGTTCAAGTCCGTAACCGGGTGTTACGCAACACATACGCCCTATTGGCGCTGTCGATGATTCCTACAGTTCTAGGAGCTTGGATTGGTGTTGCGACTGGTTTTTCACTATTTGCAGGTAGCCCATTAATGGGTATGGTTTTATTTATGGCAATTGCCTTTGGTTTCTTTTGGGCAATTGAACGTAATAAAGACACCGGCCTTGGGGTTGTTCTTTTATTAGCCTTCACATTTTTTATGGGCCTCATGCTCTCACGCCTGATTGGATCGATTTTAGGCTTTAGCAATGGCGCCAGTTTAATCATGACGGCCTTTGGTGGCACCGCCATTATTTTTGCTGGTATGGCTACCCTTGCTAGCAGCGTTAAAAAAGATCTGTCAGTTGGTCTTGGCAAATGGTTATTTGCGGGCGTTATTTTATTGTTGATCGCATCTATCGCTAATATTTGGTTGCAGCTACCAGCGCTCATGTTAACGATCAGCGTTGTTGCGATTGCCATCTTCTCGACATTCATCTTAGTAGATGTACAACGCGTGATTAATGGTGGTGAAACTAACTACGTCATTGCTACGCTAAGCATTTACCTAAATGTCTATAACGTCTTTAGCAATCTATTAGCCTTACTTGGTATTTTTGGTGGGGATCGAGACTAAAAAACTCGAAACACTACTAAGCTAGAAAATAAAGCCGACCTATAGAGGTCGGCTTTTCTTTGCTATCGACTTGTTGGTCAATTTTTCATGGTCTGCTTACTCACAATCGCATTAATTATTAATGCTTGCGGGCGAGCGTTCCAGAACGGCGATAGATTCAATATGTGAGGTATGAGGGAACATATTGACCACGCCAGCTGACTTCAGTTGATAACCAGCATCTTTAACCAAAATACCCACATCCCTTGCCAATGTAGCCGGGTTACAAGAAATATAAACAATTCGTTCGGGCAAATATGCTTGATCAGCGGAGTTAGATCTAGCCAACTCAGCAAGAACAGTTGCTAAAGCCATTGCGCCATCTCTTGGCGGATCGATTAACCATTTAGAAGCTTTACCCCATGATTTGATGACGTTTACATCAACCTCAAATAAGTTAGCAGAGGCAAAGTCAACTTTATTACCCAACTGGTTGTAAATAGCATTATCCTTCGCACGTTCCGTTAGGCTCAAACTCCCCTCGACACCAAATACTTCAGATGCCAAGCGAGCTATCGGCAATGTAAAGTTACCTATGCCGCAAAATAAGTCTAAGACACGATCAGTTGCTTGCGGATCGAGCAAACGAATCGCCCGGCCGACCAACACCCGATTAATCTGATGATTCACTTGCGTGAAATCAGTGGGCTTAAATGGCATCTCAATATTAAACTCTGGCAACCGATAGCAAAGGCGGCTATCTTCCGGAAAAAAAGGCTTCGCAGTGGCTAAATCACCTGACTGTAGCCACAAATCAATGTGATGATCTACCGCAAAAGCTCGCAATAACTCTAAATCACGATCATTCAAAGGCGCCATATGCCTTAAAACAAACACAGTCTTCATACTATTCGGCTCTTTGCCTTCGCCAATCGCAAACTCTAGTTGCGGCAAACGATCTGGAATGGATAATTGAGTGACTAAATCACGCCATTGAGGCAGCAAATCAGAGACATGCTTTGGCAAAATATCGCAAGACATCATGTCCGTAATACGCGTGGCTTTCTTTTGATGGAATCCCACCAGCACTCGGCCCTTAGGTATCTTAAAGATCGATAAACGACCTCTGTAACGGTAACCCCAAGTTGGGCCAGCAATTGGACGCAACATGACCTCAGGCTTAGTTCTAGCCAAATACTTTAAGTTATCTTCTAGCACTCGTTGCTTCATGGCTAATTGAGCACGAGGATCTAGATGCTGCATAGAGCAACCGCCACAAACTCCAAAAGATTGGCAGCGTGGCGTAATCCTACTGGGAGAGGCTCGATAGATATGCACTAGCTTTGCTAATTCGAACTTACTCTTAACTTTGTAACTTTGGAAATCTACGTCCTCGCCAGGCAACGCCTCATCAATGAAAACAACTTTACCCGGCACACCTTGCTCATCAGGGATACGTGCCACCCCTTGAGCTTCTAAATTAAGAGATTCAACAATAACTCGCTTCACGCCTGATCCTTAGGGTCGGCACTGAATTTATTAAGATATTCTTGCCAAAAAACACCTGTTGATGTTTTAGATTCTTTGGTTAACTCACTTTTAACAAAAGCGATCTCCTCCTCATACTCTTGCGGAGTAATGCCGCCACGCATCATTTGGAAACGGCAATAAAGTAAATAAGTATTTACAACATCTGTTTCGCAATAGTCTCTAATTTCTTTAATTTTTCCATCAAAGTAACCTTGCGCAACCTGACTACCATCCATCCCCATTTTCCCTGGGAATCCGCACATTTTGGCCAGCGCATCGAGAGGAGCATTAGCTCTAGCTGAGAATTTCGCCAACAGATCCATCAAATCAATATGTCTCATGTGATAACGGCTAATGTAGTTATTCCACTTAAAGTCACGACTATCACTGTCGCCACTCTCTCCCATCTCCCAATAACGAGACGAAGTAACGCCGTTCAACAGAGCACGATAATGCAACACGGGCAAATCAAACCCGCTACCGTTCCACGATACCAATTGAGGCGTATATTTTTCAATTAAGTCAAAAAAAGCCTGCACAATTTCTTTTTCAGAACTGTCCTGGAGACCCAGACTACCGACCTTAAATTGAGGCAAACCCTCTCGAGTTGTTCGCCTAATCACACAAGAAATAGCCACGATTTTTTGCAAATGCAGCGGCATAAACTCATTGCCAGTCTTTTCTTTACGATCAGACAGCGCCTTAGCAATCACATCTTGATCGCTCACAGCATCAGAGATGCCTTCCAAACGACGAATTCCTCCTGCATCAGGAATTGTCTCAATATCAAAAACTAAAACACCCGCCATCACATGACCTTTAATTTGCAACCGCCAAAACAGCCATCAACTTCAATTTAGCTATCTAAGATAGAGCCCTTATCTAAGCCGTGACTATATAAATATTTCTTCAATTTAACCAGTGCATCCAGTTGAATTTGTCTAACTCGTTCTTTAGAAAACTCCAGCTCTTTAGCAACCTCTTCCAAGGTGGCTGGGTCCTGATTATCTAACCCATAACGACGCAAAATAACTACGCGCTGATCATCTTTGAGGCCATTTAACCAACTGTATAACATGCTATCTAACTGAGCTCTCTCAACCTCCTCATGAGGGCCGGCAATTCTTTTATCAGAAATAATATCTAATAAGCTAGAGCCGGGAGAAATATCTCTTGGCGCATCCAAAGAGGTTGTGTGCTCAGCCATTGCTAAAGCATCCACCACATCCTCCATGGATTTACCTGTCAGACTTGCAATATCATCGATATCAGGTAGCCGACCTTCAGCGGCCAATGCCTGCTCTAGAAATCTTCTAGCCCTTAAAACTTGATTAATTTCACGGATCACATGGACCGGTAAACGCACAGTTCTCACCTGACTCATCAGCGCCTTCTCAACACTTTGACGAATCCACCACGTAGCATATGTGGAGAATCTAAATCCACGCTGCGGCTCAAATTTATCCAAGGCATGCATTAAGCCCAAATTACCTTCCTCAATCAAATCAGGTAAAGGTAAACCTCGATTCATATAGGTTTTAGCAATACTCACAACTAAGCGCAAATTGTGCTCAATCATGGCCTGTCGGGCCTCAAAATCACCAGCTTTTGCCTGATGTGCTACCTCACGCTCTTTGTCTGGAGAAAATAGTGGTTTACAGGCTATTTGCTGAAGATAGCGCTGCACCAGATCTGCTGATAGTTCGGCAGCAAGTAAAGCCTTCAAGGCTTCTGGGGGTAATGCTTGGTCTGATTGGCCTAACTGATCATCTAACAAATTCAGATCAGAGAAATCATTCGACCCCTTATCTGAATCTGTAATTTCTTTCATCCTTAAGGAAGATACGAGGTTGGATCAACAGGCTTACCATTTTTACGTAACTCAAAATGCAACTTAACGCGATCAGCATCGGTACTACCCATCTCCGCAATTTTTTGAGCTTTTTTAACGGTGTCGCCTTCCTTTACCAAGAGCGTCTTATTATGTGCGTAGGCGGTCAGATAGGTGTTGTCATGCTTAACAATGACCAAATTACCATAACCCCTTAAGCTGTTACCCGCATAAACAACCTTGCCATCAGCCGCAGATTGAACAGGATCACCTGCTTTGCCTGCAATATCAATGCCTTTGTTTTTGTTGTCATCAAAACGGTCAATCACATCGCCTTTAGATGGCCACGATAAACGGATGCCCAACTCATTAGGGTCCTTCACTTTATCTAAACTCTCACTGCCAGCTTTATTGTCAGCTAACTTAGGGACTTTATCTTGCTTATCTTGTTTCTCAAGTTTAGCTTTTGAATCTTTAGCTCTACCCTCATTAACCGCCTTTTCCTGACGAACCTCAACTCTAGAAACCCCAGCAGATTTGGGCGGCGATACACGAATAACCTGATCCACCTCAATCACATTGACATCAGAAATACCACTCCATTCAGCAATATCACGATGAGACTGTCCATGATCCAATGCAATCTTCAGCAATGTATCGCCACGCTTAACACGGTAATAACCTGGAGCCACAGGCTCCTGATTGCGACCAGTTGAACGATCAACAACAGGCGCTGGCGCAGAACGAGTGGCACAACCCGTCTGCAATGACACAGCAGCAATAGGCAAGATAGCAATGAGCAGACGACTCGATAAATGGTTTAATTTCATAAGTTCAAACTAAGAATAACTACACAGTACCTGATTGTAAGGGTACAAAAAAGACCTCTTCCAAAACTGTTCGCTGGTAACGCTGGGAGCTGACTCGTTCAACCACCACCAATTGCTGAACCTCTTCGTTTTTTGCAACTGGGGCGACTAAGCGACCACCTATAGCCAATTGATCCAATAAAGGATCCGGAATACCCAAGCCGGCTGCAGCCAAAATAATGCCATCAAAGGGTGCTGCTTGAGGGAGGCCACGAATCCCATCCCCATAAATCAATCGTAGATTGGGGATCCTAAAGGGCCTTAATTTAGCCCTTGCTTGATCATGCAAAGGACGAATACGTTCAATCGAGTAAACCTCATTGGCAACCAAACTCAATATTGCCGCCTGATAACCACAACCCGTGCCAATCTCAAGTACTTTACCCAGCTCTTTTTTAGGCTTAAACAGCAACTCCACCATCCTCGCAACGACAGAAGGTTTTGAGATGGTTTGCTGATGTCCAATAGGTAAAGCAGAGTCTTCGTAAGCACGAGCATCTAAGCCATCCTCAATAAAAGCATGTCTAGGGACCGTTGCAATCGCTTCCAAAACTTGGCGATGACGCACACCACCAGCGGCAACTTTCTCAGCCAACTGAATACGAGCCTTGTCGTGAAGAGGATCTTTCTTAACCAAAGTAACCTTATCTTTATCGTTTTTTAAATATTAGTTTTTATTCCAGCGAGATGCCAACATATGCTCACGCGTCACCACATGCGAAAGATCAAGCTGTAGAGGTGTAATGGATACCAACCCATGTTGTATCGCATGGAAATCCGTACCTTCTGTCGCATCACGAGCAATCCCTGGTGGTCCAATCCAATAAATAGGCTCGCCACGAGGACTCTTTTGCATGATCACATCTTGTGAGTGATGACGATTACCCAAACGAGTCACTCGCCAAGACTGAAGATCTTGATAGGATCGATTGGGAATATTTACGTTGAGCAAAGTGGGTTTCTCGTCAGGCAATAAGTGACCATCGACAGGATTTTCAATTTGCTGAATCACCACATCTCTCGCAACTTTAGCCGCATCTTCCAAACCACCCCAGCCTTTATCTACTTGAGAAAATGCAATCGCTGGAATACCAAACATCACACCTTCAATAGCAGCGGCCACCGTACCTGAATACAGAACATCTTCGCCCATGTTCTCGCCTTGATTAATTCCAGAAACAACAATATCAGGCTTACTATCAAGCAAACCAGTTAAAGCAATATGCACACAATCTGTTGGCGTACCATTCACATAAAGAAAGTTATCTCGCTCACCGCCTGCCACACGAGTGACCGTCAAGGGTCTTGACAGCGTTAATGAGTTAGAAGCGCCACTATGATTTTGCTCTGGAGCAATCACGGTTACCTGCCCCAAGGGGCGAAGAGCAGTCACCAAAGCCAACAAGCCTGGAGCCAAATAACCATCATCGTTGGCAATTAAAATATGCATTAGGCGCTAAACACTTTGGCAATTGATGAAGACACTTTAGGTTGGCTTTCTGTTTTTGTCGATTGCCCGCCACCAAACATGAAATAGCCCGCTAAAAATAATGCTAAACCAATTAACAATTGCTTCCACCAAGGGCTTTGCATATAAACTCCTCCACCGAAAAATAATTAACTAACTGACTTGCGATCCATCATGGCTCTAGCTAGCGTGCTGGCATCAACATACTCTAGCTCACCACCTACAGGTACACCGCGAGCTATTCGCGATACTTTGATGCCTCGGGACTTCATCATTTCACCAATGTAATGTGCAGTTGCCTCACCTTCACTCGTGAAATTGGTAGCTAACACCACTTCATGTACCGGCTCTTTACTTTTTTCTACCCGCTCAATTAATCGATCTAAATGAATTTCATTGGGCCCCAAACCATCCAAGGGAGATAGTCGCCCCATCAACACGAAGTACAAACCTTTGTACGTCAAAGTTTGCTCAACCATGAGTTGATCCGCTGGCGTTTCAACAACACATAAAATACCGGGGTCACGTCGATCATCCACGCAAGTAGTACAAATATCTAACTCAGAAAATGTATTACACAAAGAACAATGGTGAATATGATTGACCGCATCCAATAAGCTTTGGCCCAGTAAGGCCGCACCATTGCGATCATGTTGCAATAGATGAAAAGCCATTCTTTGAGCAGATTTAGGCCCCACACCGGGCAAGACCCTAAGGCCTTGCACCAAACGTTGCAGCGCGTCTTGTTCTTGTTCTGCCATGCTTTTGTTTTTCTATGTTCTTTAATTAAAAGGGTAACTTAAAGCCAGGAGGCATCGGCATACCAGCGGTTGCGCCAGACATTTTTTTACTAGCAGCGTCTTCGGCTTGACGGAAAGCATCGGCATAAGCTGTGACCAATAAATCTTCAAGCATTTCACGGTCATCCATCGCTGCATCAGAAATTTCCACACGCTTCACCTCATGTTTACCGCTCATGGTGACTTTCACAGAACCTGAAGCCGCTTGACCAACCACTTCTAAGGCCGCCAACTCTGCTTGCGCACGCTTCATATTCTCTTGCATTTGCTGAGCCTGCTTCATCAACCCAGCGATATTACCTTTCATCATACTTAACTTCCTCAGTAACTTTTAATGATTTATTGAATGGGACGAATGCTACCCGGCACCACTGTGGCACCTAGCTCCGCTTGAATACTTTTGACAAAATCATCATTTGCGATTGATGTTTCAGCGTCTTCTTGCTTCTCTTGCTTCACCTTTGCTTCAACGGCAGCAATGGACTGAGTAGCCTTACCGGACTCTAGAATAATTTTTACTTGCTTACCGATATGAGCTGATAGGGCATCTTGCAATCGATTCAGACTATCGGTGGTGGCCAACTGAGGCATTCCGACAATCACAATGGCTCTAGCAGTAACGCCTGCATCATCCCAAGTTTGCAATTCTGTTTGATAAGCTAGTTGCTGAACCATACCTTTTATAGGTAAGGCTTTCATCCAAGCTTGCCAGTCTGGTTGACCTGTATTGATTGCTAGTGGGGCTACAGACTTTGTTGGGGAGGCTGGTGTAGATGTCTGTGTTGACGTATGTACTGGCGAAGGTGCCGATCTTAAAACTTCTGTACTGGAAGTTTTATTCGTAACTGTGGCTGGTGCGGATTGCTGAGTAACCCCACCACTCAAGCCTACAGCAGCCCTTGCTGCTGCAACGCCATTCGAAGAGCCTTTAGCAGGTCCTGCTGATCTTGGAGATCCTGAACCATCACCGGGCTTGAATGCCAGCATACGTAATAAGGCCATCATGAAACCAGTTTGCTCATCTGGAGCCAAAGACAAATCAGGGCGACTTGTGATGGCTATTTGATAATACAACTGCACATCCTCCTTACCCAATAGACTGGCTAAGCGCCTCACCTCATTAGCTTCAGGCCAATCATCCAAAATTGCAGCTGGCACTGTTTGCGCCAAGGCTATTTTCTGTAATAAAGATGCTAAATCTTGCAAAGCCAATGAGAAAGAAAGACTTCTCAAGGCCATCTCATCAGCAATAGCAACTAATTCCGCGCCAGTCTTTGTGTGTAATGCATCTAAGACACGGATAAGATAGGTTTCATCCAGGGTTCCCAACATCGCCCTAACGGTGGCTTCTGTTACAGGGCCTGCTGAATAAGCGATCGCCTGATCGGTTAGCGACAACGCATCACGCATAGACCCTTGAGCAGCTTTTGCCAAAATGCGCAAAGCACCCACCTCACAGCTAATTTGTTCAGCATCAAGAACTTTTTGCAAATGCTCAACAATCGAAGGAATAGGCATTTGCTTTAAATTAAATTGCAAGCAACGAGACAATACAGTCACAGGAATTTTCTGTGGATCTGTCGTTGCCAAGATGAACTTCACATGAGGAGGAGGCTCCTCCAATGTTTTCAACATGGCGTTAAAAGCATGACCGGTCAACATGTGAACCTCGTCAATCATGTAAACCTTAAAACGTGCACTACTTGGCGCATACATGGCTTTTTCTAACAATTGAGCCATATCATCAACACCACGATTACTCGCGGCATCCATTTCAATGTAATCTACAAAGCGGCCTGCATCAATCTCTGTGCAAGCTGGGCATTGACCACAAGGTTCAGATGTCATTTGACCCTGCCCGTCAGCCCCCGTGCAATTAAGCGCTTTAGCCAAAATACGAGAAATTGTTGTTTTACCAACCCCTCGTGTGCCAGTGAATAGCCAAGCGTGGTGTAGACGCTGTTGATCCAAGGCATGAGTCAAAGCCTTGACCACGTGTTCTTGGCCAACTAAGGTTGAAAAATCTCTAGGGCGCCATTTTCTGGCAAGTGCTAATGCAGTCATATTGTCATTCTACAAGTAGAAAGCAGTAGAATATAGATAGACGGGCCTCCTCGCATGGTGGCTTGGTAACCTGGTCAGGTCGGGAACGAAGCAGCCAAACCCAATAACTACCAGTGCCGAGGGTCGGGCTCGTCTACCTCCCATCTCTATTCCTGCTTTTTTTCCTGCGCTCTCCTTGTTTTTTATTAGCTAAATTTTCTTCATTTTCGCTATTTTTTTATTTTTTCAGCTAATTTAGAGCTAAAACATCGCCATTTGCCCCGATTAAATAGCTCTCAATCGGTTTATCTCCCCTTAAACGCCCTACTGCCTGTCTGTAAATCGCCATTTGTTGGCTATATTTCTCATACAACGGGTCATCAAGCTTAGGAATCGATAGTTTGTAATCCACAATCACTAATCGGTCAGAAAACTCTACCAAGCGATCCATCCTCAATAGCCGGCCATCCTCGGTACCAATATCCAATTCTTCCCAAGAAGCTTGTATGTCGTCATTGAAAAAGTAATGCGCAGTCTGCTCAGACTGCAGCACATTCAGCGCACAGACTCGTGCTTGACCAGCTAAATGCTGATCAATCTGAAGCCATCCAGCCAAAGCCTCCGCTGTGGGGAGCTCTGAAATATGGTGCATCTTTAAACGAATCACATGCTCCATCACAGCATGAAATGCCACCCCCAAATCAATGACAAATTGCTTATCTGATGAGATCAATTCTTCATCAAAATATGATTTTTGCTGAGCCTCTTCATGCCAACGTACGGCAAAGTCAGCCATGACTAAAGGCTCTTTGTCGCAAACCACACCATCAGACACATCAGGAGCTAATAACGGATGGGATAAAAATTCATCACCCAACTCCATTTCAGCAACACCTGCTTTGGTTAAGCGCCCATACCAACTATTCTCACTAATTGGATTTTTAGCTTTATTAGCAGAACCGCTGATATAAACCGATTCTTTGGCGCGAGTGAGCGCCACATACAACAAGTTCCAATTTTCTATGTCGGCAATTTGCTCTTCCTGATCCCTGAAGACTTGCCTTGCTGGATCCTTTCTTGGCTTGCCAGAGAAAAAAGGCGAAAGATGATTAGGGCCTGATTCTTCAGGCAACCAATTCATTAAAACTCCAACATGATCTTTATTTTGCTTAGCTGCGTTGGCATTCATCACAATCACAAAACGCGCCTCTAAACCTTTTGCAGCGTGAATCGTCAAAATCCTGACTTTTTGTACCGAGGCAAGTGTTTCATCATCATGGTCATCCTCACTAGAAGCCTCACCTTCATCCGGGCTCTCGTCTTCCACGCCACGCTTGATTTGTTTTAATTCAGAGACAAAACGCGTCAAACTCGGATAACGACCACCATCCAAATCAAGCGCTAAACTCAAAAAAGCATCCAAGTTGGATAACACCTGATCCCGTTGCAAGCTAGGTACTGTGGCTGCATAGCGCACACGTAAATTTGATTGGTGATAAATATGGTCTAACAAATCATGAACGGGCAATCGCTTAGCCAATTCTGCCCATCCGTTAATTTCCTGATGAATATGATGCAGGGTATGCCCACGTTCGGCCAGCAGATGCCATAAAGAACTCACCTGAGAGGCTTGCTTCTCGGCAACTAAGCTCATCAATATCTCATCATTCAGCGCATAAATAGGTGAACGTAATACTTGTGCTAAAGCTAAGGAGTCAGTCGGCGTCACTAACAATGACAATAATGCAATTAAATCTTCTGCCTCAAGCGTTTTTAATAAACCACCCTGTCGTGGGCTATCACAAGGAATCCCACAATCTCTAAAAGCACGTTCTATTTGTGCCAATGGGGTTCTCGATCGCAGCAGAATTAAAAAATCACCCCAATTAGCATTTTTCTCAAACTTGGTTTTCAAAATAAAGCGAGCTACCTGCTGGGCTTCCTGATAACTCTGCACTTGCTTAGATTCCTTGGCAGGGTCAACATAGGGCGTCTTCAAGGCATGCCGTTGAGAAGGTTGCTCAAACTCCACAACAGGGATCAGTGGCAATAATTTCGCTTCCCCGTCACCATATTGATTATCAGCCTGAGGATTACGCTTTTGCTCGGTAAATGGATATCCAACTGGGCGCTCTGCCAATTGGAAAACTTGATTAACTAAATTTAAAACCGCCGGGCTATTTCTACGCGTCTCGTTAAACGGATGAATCTTGGCTGAAAAATGTTGCTTCAAGTAAATTTTTGCCTGCTCAAATAAACGAACATCCGCACGTCTGAATCGATAAATAGACTGCTTAGGATCTCCCACTAAAAAGACAGATGGTTTATGAGCGTCATTTTTGCCATAAGCATTTAGCCAAGACAATAAAATTTGCCATTGCAATGGATTGGTATCTTGAAATTCATCAATCAATAAATGCTTGTACTTCGCATCTAGTCGAGCCTGTAAATAAGCAGCCATATCAGATGACAACATCAATTGTGCCGTATACGCTTCTAAATCTGAAAAATCCTGGACCCTTAAGACTTCTTTTTTAGCTTGATAATGTGCCAACATATCAGAGCCCACCAAGATCCAAGCCTGATGAATACGGTGCGCTCGATGATCTGCTAACCAGTCATAATGATTGGACATAGCTACGGCCCACTGCTGTCGATAGGTATTCATTTTGAGCAATCGATCAGCTGGGTCAGGTAATGTTGTCAAGTACTGACTTAACTCCTTTGAAGCAGTCAAGCGCTTTAATATCTCACATTTACCCGTCAAAAATGCGGCGTACATAGCGCCAATCACAACATCTAGTGGCGCTTTATTCTGATAACACTTGAGCGCTTGTTCAATCAACTCAGCATGTTCACGGTCAGTCTTCCCACCATGCTTCAGATGGTCACATAAATATTGCAGACTTGTCAGACCTTCTTCACTATCGATCAGCGTATGCAAAGGGCTAGCCTGTGACAACCAACCTGATAAATCACTAATCGCTGTTAATGACGACATGTTTCTATTTTTTACATAGGCTTGATAACGGAACCACTCAGCTTTAGATCCCAAAAACCCTTTTGTACCTGTCAGTAATTGGTGAGTATTGTGGGAACCCAGCTCTGCAATTAATAATTCATAGGCTTGTCTCACAGCTATTTTTTCAGGACTTGGTAATGCCGTCCACCAATCTTCTAGACACTCATCTTGCAAACGCTTGAAGTCGTCTCTTAATTTAAGGCCTTGCGGGACCCCTCCACCTAAAGGCGAAGCTCCAAGCAATCGTGCAAACCAACCATGAAAAGTGTCAACAGATAAACCACGTGGATTAGAAAGGACTCGCTCAAATAAAGTTCTAGCTTGCGGCATAAGATTTTTTGCCTCAACCTCGCCCAACCCTCTCATCACCAACTCTTCAAGCAATTGCTCATCAGAGCAAGTAGTTAGCGTCAGTAAAACTTCATCAAGCCGCCCACGCATTTCTTGAGCAGCTTTGCGTGTAAAAGTAATCGCCAAAATTTCATGAGGTTTAGCACCTGCAAGCAACAGTCGCACCATCCTAGAAACCAGTAGCCAAGTTTTACCGCTGCCAGCACAAGCTTCGACCACCACAGAAGATTGTGGATCGCAAGCGTCGTGAGTAATTTGCCTACTCATGACCACATCCCCTTGCGACAAATTCCTCTAACCTGACAGTACTGACAAATACTATCTGGGGCACTAGCGGACAATGGCGCACCTCCCCACACAGCTTCAATATCAGCAATCATTTGGGCAGGCAGATGTTGCATCTCAACCGATAAATCATCGACGTCCAATTCAAATCCAACATCCTTATCTTTGACAGATACCCAAGAAGCTCTCGTACTTGCGGCGCCATCTGCAACGGGCTCACCATCAATCGCCTTGGCATAGATAACTAACTGCGGATCATCTTCAATATGTTTTAGTTTTGTCTTAATCGAAGATTCGCTGGAATACTTGTAGTCAATCACCGCCGCCTCATGAGTGACTGAATGAATATCAATCCGATCAACCTGACCCGTCACACGAATTAATCCGAACTGAGTTGTTAAATCAAAGCCAACCTGCCTCTCTGCATCATGGAAATGCCAACCATCACGCTCGCGCTGTAATTGCCAATCAATCCATGCTGGAATATGAGATTCCCACTCAACCCACGCACCCAACCAACGGCCATCCGCTTCTAACAAAGGCTTAAAGTGTTTTTTTGAAATATCAGTTAGTTGAGCAACCAAAATTTTTATTGCATCCTCATGACCTTGAATGTCTAGCGCCTTGGTTTTTAACTGTTGATAAAACTCTCGAAGTGCGGCATGCAAGGTTTGACCAACCAAACTCAAATCCACTTCAGTATCTAAAACAGAGCGCTCACGTAAACCTAAAATCCTAGTCGCGTAATAACGATAAGGGCACTCTCGTAAGGTGCGATAAGCACTAGGGCTAATGCTGACTGGTTTAACGAGCTCTGTGTGCAAAACAGGCTTGGGTTGGGTCATAGCTGAAGCCTGATAGGGCACGGGATCAGACACTTGCACAACATTTAAAAAACTACTGTTATTGACGTACAAACGTTGCAGCCAAGATGATGGTTGCCTAGGTTCACCAGCAGAACCTGTTGCTTGCCACAACATGCGCCAATGTTTGTGAGATTGCATTAATTGAGATAAATCCATGGCCTGCTGAACAAATTCCATCTCAATCGTTTTACAGCCCATTTTTTCTCTAAGACCGGTAGACAAAAACATCGGGCTATCAGATACCGATGGCAATTGCCCGTCATCACAGCCGACCAAGACCCATGCATCAAAACGTCGTAACCGAGTTGCACTCAATGGCAATATCGTCACACTGGTATCCGCTCTTGGACTGCTCTCAAGATAACTAGACTCTTCAATCATTAAATTAAATAAAGAAAGCCATTCGTTCAAGCGCAGTGGCGCTCTCACCGATCTCATGGGTTCAAGCGCCTCTAGCAACTGCTGACCAGCCACATCGCCAACAAATGCCTCACTCATGGCCAAAGCTTGTAAATCCGACTGCACATGTTCCAACCAAGTTGCGCAGGGTATAGCCCGGGTCTGCCATTTTTGAGACGTGGATTTGAGGTGCTTCAGAAGTTCGATGGCAGCATCAAAACTATGCCCATCATGACTACTCTCTAACGCTAAAAGCATGCCTGCCCAGGATCCTTTTACTTCAGCCTGAATCAATCTTCTTTCCAGATGATCGAGAAACTCTGAGACAGACGCACCTTCAAGGCCTAATTTCCCCCAATCTATATAGGGGTTTTTTAAGAAATCCATTAACTGGACCGCTGAAGGCCCTAAAGCACTTTGTCTAACAACATCCAACCAAGACATGATAGAAGCAGCAGCACGTGTCGTAGAAAGTTTCCAACCAGTTTCATCATGGACGGATAAGGCGCCCCCCAAGCGAGCCAATAAGGCGCGCATGCGCCTAGCCACGAGTCGATCCTGAGCCACCAAAGCTATATGACGATGACCTGCTAATAGAAAATCCTGAATAGCCTCAGCACCTGCCCAAGCCATACTTTCGAATCCACTAGCTTTAATAATTTTTCGATTGCCATCAGAGCTGCTAGCGATATATTGCTGGCGATTATGTTCAATCTGAGCAATCACAGCTTCACGATCAACCTCACGATCAGCATCTTTGATGACCAAACACTCCGGCCACAGTGCCAGCGAATCGTAAGTCACCTGAATATGGTGCACTGGTATTTTTTTTGCATATGCCTGTAAAAGTTGCTGTAATGCTTGTTCAAAGCCCCCACTGGGCTGAGCTGTTTCAACAAAGATCAGCGATGGAGCGCAACCGGGCGACACAGAAGCCTGTATCTCTTCGATACGCAAACCCATGGCTAAACGTTGCCGCGCTACTGCATCTTGAAAACTACTTAAGTTTTTCCAGAAGGTGAAGATAATCTTGGCTTCCATATCAACCACGGATCTAGCAGCCCCTTCATACACTGCATCAATCGCTTGGCTCAATGCCTCATCGGATACCTCTTGAAAAACTCCCAAGTTGGCATCTGCCAAAACATCACAGACATCAACAATATTTTTGGCCAAGCCCCACTTTGAGGCATCACTAGCATCTAGCAACAAGGATCTTAAATGTGGTCGATCTGATAACGCTTGATAAACCTCAAACCAACGATCGAGATCTGTTTTTAAAGCACCCTTGTCTTTAAGACCTGGCGTTTCCTTTAACCATTGTGATAAACCCAACACACGCGGCAAAAACACTAAATGCGGCGGCAAATCAATTGGGCGGTGACGTTCAAGTGCTTGCCTTAACCCATATGCAGGCCCAGACGTACTCAAAATGACTAAGGGGCTCACCTGGTCTTGCGCGCTAATACGCCAAATTAACTGCGCCAAACGCTCTAACGCTTCGGCATCAGGGCTTAGAGGATGGCACTGGTAATTATGAGAAGGTTTTAGAACTTGGTAATCAGTCATTTATTGAGAAGTATGCACAAATAGGCGCTTATTGATAATATATTGCTTGTAGAATTTAAAAACGTAAAACAATAAGCAAGACAACAAATAAGAATTATTACTTAAGGACCCCTATGAGCGACGCGATCAAATACGTAAGCGATGCATCTTTTGACCAAGATGTTTTGAAATCCAATAAACCAGTACTACTCGACTTCTGGGCTGAGTGGTGCGGTCCTTGCAAAATGATTGCTCCGATCTTAGAGGAAGTTGCTAAAGAATACGGCGACCGCGTCCAAATCGCAAAAATGAACGTGGATGAGAACCAAGCGGTTCCTGCACAATTTGGCATTCGTGGCATTCCTACGTTAATTTTGTTTAAAAATGGTGCTGTAGCAGCTCAAAAAGTGGGCGCTTTGGCAAAATCTCAATTAACGGCTTTCTTAGATAGCAATATCTAAACTCTAGTGATAAAGAGGCTCACCCAATGAGCCTCTTTTCACAGTTTTCCCTATTTTTCTAATTTAGGGTGTAAAATCCCTACTAACAAATTTCAGAGCGTTCTGCTCCGATTAAAAATTTCCGAAACCATTCGTTCTTTCTAAAGGCTTAAGCCTAACTCTAACCACATGCATCTCACCGAACTAAAAGCACTACACGTATCAGCATTACTTGAAATGGCCGCTGGCCTTGAAATTGAAAACACACAGCGTATGCGCAAGCAAGAGCTGATGTTTGCCATCTTGAAAAAACGCGCTAAAGGCGGCGAAACCATCTTTGGTGACGGTGTTTTAGAAGTGCTACCAGATGGTTTTGGGTTTTTAAGATCGCCAGAAGCTTCTTATATGGCATCTCCTGATGACATCTATATTTCCCCTGCACAAATTCGCCGCTTTAATCTACACACCGGTGATGCTATTGAAGGTGAAGTTAGAACACCTAAGGAAGGTGAGCGATATTTCGCCCTAGTGAAGGTCGACAAGATTAACGGTCTAGCGCCTGAAGCGCTGAAAAACCGCATCATGTTCGAAAACTTGACGCCACTTCACCCTGATCGCCCTATGTTGTTAGAGCGTGAAATCAAAGCGGAGGAAAATTTAACGGGCCGCATCATCGACATGATTTCGCCTATCGGTTTTGGCCAGCGCGCACTACTAGTCGCATCTCCTAAATCCGGTAAGACCGTCATGATGCAACACATTGCTCATGCAATTTCCGCTAACCACCCTGATGCCGTATTAATCGTGCTACTGGTTGATGAGCGCCCTGAAGAAGTTACAGAAATGCAACGCTCTGTGCGCGGTGAGGTGGTTGCCTCAACTTTTGATGAGCCAGCCGTTCGTCACGTCCAAGTGGCTGAGATGGTCATTGAGAAGGCCAAACGTTTAGTTGAAATGAAACGTGACGTCATCATTCTTCTTGACTCGATTACGCGCCTAGCTCGTGCCTACAACACAGTGGTACCCTCATCAGGCAAGGTACTCTCCGGTGGTGTGGATGCCAATGCCCTACAACGACCAAAACGTTTCTTCGGCGCCGCTCGTAACATCGAAGAAGGCGGTTCTCTAACCATTATTGCGACAGCCTTGATTGAAACTGGCAGCCGTATGGACGATTTGATTTACGAAGAGTTCAAAGGTACAGGCAATATGGAAGTTCATTTAGAACGTCGTCTAGCTGAACGTCGCGTCTACCCTGCTATCAATTTGAATAAGTCAGGCACGCGTCGTGAAGAGTTATTGATCAAACCAGAACTTCTACAGAAGATTTGGGTATTGCGTAAGCTGATCTCTGACATGGATGATATTGAGGCGATGAACTTTATTGTTGATAAGCTGAAATCAACTAAAAATAACGCAGAATTCTTTGAATTAATGCGTCGAGGCGGTTAAAAACAGCTAAATGGGTTTTAAAACGGGGGTAAATGCTTGATTTTCTAGCGTCTTCCCCCTAAAAAAGGCCCTTATTTAGTATTTTTTGCTATAATTTTCGTTTTAATTCAGGCAAGTACCTATTCATCGGAATGGGCGGCTACCAGGCTAAAGGACTTTTTACATGAAACAAGGCATTCACCCAGATTACAAAGAAGTTGTTTTCTTAGATGTATCTAACAACTTCAGCTTCAAAACACGCTCTACGATCAACACAAGAGAAACAATCAAGTGGGAAGATGGTAACGAGTACCCATTAGCTAAGATTGAAACTTCTTCTGAGTCACACCCGTTCTACACAGGTACACAGAAGATTATGGACACAGCTGGTCGTGTTGAGAAATTCCGTCAGAAATTCGGTACAAAAGCAACTGGCAAAACAACTGCTTAAATCTTTACCTAGTTTTAGACATCAAAAAGGCGGCCTAGGCTGCCTTTTTTTCTTGCATCAGGTCACCACAAGACTCAAAATTCAATCACCATGAGATCAGTCAAATTAACCGCTGCAGCGACCTCAACCCTACCCCGCTATGTATTAATATTAATCACAGCGATTTATGGATTAATGGGTATCTTTGGCCGTGACCCATGGAAGAATGATGATGCAGCTGGTTTTGGCGGCATGTGGACCTTGGCCAATGGTTCTTGGCATGACTGGTTATTGCCTCACATTCAAGGTCGCGATGATTTATTGGTTGGCCCTTTGCCTTATTGGATCGGTGGTTTACTGATCAAACTCTTTGGCCCGTTCATTGGCGCTACGAATGCTGCAGGCATCTATGCAGCACTTTGTTTTTTCTTTAGCTGTGCAGCTATTTGGCATGCCACCTATTTATTGGGCAGGCGGCCTGAAGTACAACCCATGACATTTGCCTTAGGTGGTCAGCCCAACCCAAAGGATTATGGCCAAACATTAGCTGATAGTGCGCTTATGATTTTCTTGGCGTGCTTTGGTTTGGCGATGAGAGCCCATGAAACCACCCCAGCGCTAGCTCATTTAACAGCGATGTCGCTTGTTTTATATGGCGCGGTTCGGAGTTTAGATAAACCCATACAAGGAGGCTTTTGGGTCGGTGCAGGTTTGGCGATCTTCGCGCTTTCTGGATCACTATGGTTATTTACCATTATTTTCTTTGGTTTATTTTTATCCCTATTGATTTGCGAAATCAAACCTGCACTGCGTTGCTTAGGCATGACTTGCCTCACAGCTTCGCTAGGCTTGATCCTATGGCCATTACTCTGGATTGTTTCTGGACTTCCCTCTGAAACCATCACAAGCGCTTGGCATATTTGGTGGGGTGATGCATTCATTCAGCTAAGCCCCTCCAAACAGTCCTTAGGATTTTTAGCCAGAAATATTCCTCTATATGCATGGCCTATCTGGCCTTTGGCTTTATGGAGTATTTGGTTTTGGCGCAAAGGTGCTAACTATCCACTAGGTGGCATACGCAACCCTAATATGGCACTACCGCTAGGTCTGATCATTAGCGCCCTCATCTATTTGATACATCAAGTTGATTTGACCGAACAGTCATTGATCATCACCATTCCCCCCTTGGTGATTTGGGCCTGCTTTAGCCTCCCTATTATTAAACGCAGTGTGATTAGCTTTATTGATTGGCTAGCTTTACTCACTTTCACCCTATTAGGTACTTTTATTTGGATCATGTGGTTTGCCATGACAACCCACATCCCTGCAACCTTAGCAAAAAATGTTGCAAGACAAGTGCCTGGTTTTATCCCTGAATTTAGCTGGCTATCCGTGGGCGTGGCATTAATTGCCACAGGGTTGTGGATTAGCGTAGTGCGCTGGAGAACTTCACGCGCACCCAAAGCCATTTGGCGAGCGGTAGTAATCTCTGCAGCAGGCACCACATTAACCTGGGTGCTATTAATGACTTTGTGGTTACCTACCATTAACTACGCAAAAACTTACCGTGCCGTATCAGAACGACTAGTAAAAGCGATGCCAAGCAACTATCGCTGTGTTAACAGCACTTATTTAGGTGATGGGCAGTTAGCCTCATTTATTTATTTTACAAATATCCCATTGAAAGATGATGTGACTTGTGATTTATGGCTCACGCATTCTGCGAAAGAGGTGAAGCAAGAAGCCAAGATCAACAGCCAGACACTTGAATTACTTTGGGAAGATCGTCGCGCCAGTGATCGATCTGAACGCTTACGCTTATATAAGGCAAGTGCTCATGCTCGCTAGATTACGTCGCGACATACCCAAGCTCATCAGCTTGGCTGGCCCCCTGTTGATTGGGCAATTAGCCGTTATCACTTTTGGTGTCATGGATACAGCCATGGTGGCGCGTTATTCAGCTGATGACTTAGCCGCATTAGCAGTTGCAGGCTCGGTATTTATTAGCGTGTATGTCGGCTTAACAGGGGTGGTGTCAGCCTTAGCTCCGATTGCTGGTCAATTATTCGGCGCTAAACGCTATGATGAAATCGGTGAAGAGGTTCGCCAAGGCTGGTGGCTATCGACCGCTTTGAGCATCATGGGGGTATTGATCTTAAGCAATCCTGAGATATTTCTGTCGATTGCCAAAGCATCACCGGAGGTAGAAGCCAAAGCCGTTTTATATTTAAAAATTGTTGCTTGGGGGCTGCCTGCTAGCATGGCCATGCGCGTGATGGTGGCATTCCATAACGCCATCTCAAAGCCTGCCGTGATTACTTGGCTTCAAATTAGCGGCTTATTTTTAAAGATACCTTTGAATGCCTGGTTAATTTATGGGGGCCTAGGTATAGATCCTATGGGAGCACCCGGTTGTGCGATTGCCACAGTCATCATTAACTGGTCATGGATGTTTGCCGCGGGTCTTATTATTTATCGTGGGCGTTTTTATCAAGTATTTGGAGTTTATGAAAAATTTAGTAACCCTGATTTACATAAACTTTGGACCTTATTTAAATTGGGTATGCCGATTGGTCTGAGCTATTTGATTGAAGTAACGTCCTTTGCTTTTATGGCACTGTTTATTGCTAGATTAGGTACCCTACCTTTAGCTGGACATCAAATTGTCGCCAACCTAGGCACTGTTTTATATATGTTGCCACTATCGCTATCGATTGCCACATCCACATTGGTGTCGCAATCAATTGGTGCGGACCAACCCACTTTAGCTAAAGAAGTAGCTTGGTCCTCTTTGATATTTACGACCTGCTTATGTGTGACAGTTGGTCTGATTGTATGGATCTTTAGATACCCTCTCCTTAATTTATATGCCCCTCCAGCTGGCGTCAAAGAAGCAGCGATTTCATTATTTTTATTCATTGCGTTCTACCAAGTATTCGATGCTTTGCAAGTGTGCTCGGCATTTATATTGCGAGGCTATCGCGTGGCCTTTATTCCGATGTGGATTTACGCTATTTCACTATGGGGCGGCGGTTTAGGCGGCGGCTACATGCTAGGCTTTAATGTCACTGGTCATGTTCCACAGATGATTCAAGGCGCCAGAGGATTTTGGTTAGCGAACAGTGCAAGCTTAGCCATTGCTGCAGCACTATTGATGATCTTATTTGTAAAGACCGCTCGTCAATTTGAAAAAGAACACCCGGCTGTCACCACTTAATTCAATGAGCCAATGCTGTTCTTTAGCTTCTCTTTAGCTCAAAAAAAAGCCTCACGTAACAATGCGTGAGGCTTTTTTAGTCGGTCTATATCTAAGAATTATTTTTTCTTGTCTGCAGGTGTCGATGGTGCCATCACAGGTGGTACTGGTGATGGTGATTTTTGAATAGAGTAACCTGGAACTTGGTTACCTTTTGAATACATACATTGTTGGTAAGCAATGTCATAACGACGCTGAATTTCTTTACCGGTGTCATTGCCCTGTGATGCACCTACCGCAGCACCACCCACCATACCTACGGCTGCACCTGTACCAGCAGTTTTATGACTTCCACCACCTGCAACTGCGCCAGCCAAAGCACCTAAGGCAGCGCCCACCACAGCAGTTTTAGCGGTGCTGAGTGCGGCAGCCTCATCTGCTGTTTTATCTAAAGAGCCTTGAGCATAAGCACGGCACTCTTTATCATCTTGTTGAAATACATCAAAAGGTTTACCCGGCGCAGGCATCACTGTTAGGCTTGGACCTACAGGAGTTGATGCACAACCAACCATGGCCACTACTAAACTGGCTACACTGATTCTTTTGAAGTTTCTGTTCATATCTTGCCTTTTCTCTGCTTGTTTTATCTAAACTTATCTTAAATTTTGCTACGTTTTTACTAGGTATTACCAACAAATTAAATGATAAAGCATCTTATCTATTTACTTAACGCACCAATCATGAGAAAAGATGACTTAGCCCTTGGGTAAATCAGGGTATGATTAACGTAACATTTATTAAATACATATAAAAAGCATAAGAAACATTAACTTATGGCACAGGCTTTAAGAAAATACTGGCTCATCATGGCAGGCCTCATGGCTAACCAAACAGTTGGTGCCATTGATCTTCAACCGGGTGATGTGACGGCACCAAAACCAGATGTGCAATTGATCCAGGTTTCATATTTAAACTATGAAAAAGGCGCCTATTACGCTAATCAACAAAAAGTGTACCCAAACACAAAAATTGATAGTGAACAGATCTTGGTGCGATATGGTCGCTCGTTTGAAATCAGCCAGTTACCTGCTTTTGCCTATGTTCAAGCGCCGACCGGATCCATTACCCCAAAGGGCATGTTAGGAAGCCTGCCTGGTGACTCAGGGATTGGTGATACATCTCTTGCAGTAGGTATATGGCCTTACGCCAATCGAGAAACGAATACTTATTTTGCGCTAGGCGCCTATCTAACAGCACCTACTGGCAGCTATGCAAAAGATCGCTTGATGAATATGGGCCAGAATCGCTACTCTTCTGCGCTACAAGCGGGCTATCAAATGAGCCCTGCCAATCACCTGCACTGGATGCATGTCGTGGATGCCGTATGGTTTAGTGAGAATACCGAATCAAAAAGTGCGACAACCGGTGTGATTGGTTCGTTAAAGCAAAAAAATTTATACACCTATCAAACTGGTTTGATCTACCAGATTAATAAAACTTATAGCGTAGCAGGTGGTTATTTTTATTCAGCAGGTGGCAAAACCAGTTTTAATGGCACCATGAATAACGATATGACTCAAGTTCAACGCTATCAGTTAAGCGCCATGGCAATGTCTCCCATCGGGAAATTTACCTTGCAATGGGGTAAAGATATAACGACTAAAAATGGTTATTTTGAAAATAATCGTGTACTGCTCAGATATACCAATTATTTTTAAAACTAGCGAACTATGGCAATTAATGAGTTAGGTCAGTCGATTCAATAGCTTCCACTTCAGCAGCCCAGTCTAACCATTGCATTTCTAATGCCTCTAGTTCTTCAGTAACTTTTTTTAACTGCTGGCCTAAACTAGCCATCTCTGCAGGTGTAATCTGCGTACACAATGTGGCTTCAATATTAGTTTTTTCATTTTGTAGCGCAGCTATTTTTTTATCTGCTTGCTCAATCAGCTTCTTAATAGGTTTTGTTTTGGCATTGAGCTCTTGGCGACGCTGAGCCTCTAGCTTGCGTTGGGCTGAACTGATCGTGACAAGCTTAGCCGGTTCTGAGGTGGTCGATGCTAGTGATACAGCCGTAGCCGCAGTTGTTGCAGGTGTAGCCAAGGGACTCTCATCTGAGCAGACCGATGAGGCACTGTTCGCAGTTGAGCGCTCCTCTAATTTAGCTTCCTCACGTAAACGGCGTGATTCATCGAGTAGATAGCGCTGGTAATCATCCAAGTCACCATCAAATGGCTTGATTTCGCCACGGCCCACTAACCAAAATTCATCACAAACAGCTCTCAGCAAGGCTCTGTCATGGCTAACTAACATCACTGTGCCCTCAAATTCATTCAAGGCCATAGCTAGCGCTTCACGAGTTGCCAAGTCTAAGTGGTTGGTTGGTTCGTCGAGTAATAGTAAATTAGGACGTTGCCAAACAATCATCGCTAATACTAAACGTGCTTTTTCACCACCACTCATCGTACCCACAGATTGCTTAACCATATCCCCTGAGAAATTGAAGGTTCCCAAGAAATTACGTAAATCTTGCTCTCTACCGGACTGACCTGGTTCAGGACCTAAATCCTTAGCTAAACGAATCATGTGTTCAAGAGGGTTGTCGTCTGGTCGTAAGACATCTAGTTCTTGCTGAGCAAAGTAACCAATATTCAGACCCCGACCCTCAGTCACTGTGCCCGATAATTGTGGCATGGTTCTAGCAACTGTTTTAACTAAGGTAGATTTACCCTGACCATTCGCACCTAAGATACCGATGCGTTGCCCAGCCAAGACAGATTTATTCACACCATCAATAATTCTCTTTTCCTGACCATCAACGATGTAACCAAAAGCACCATCACTAATCGCCAACATGGGGTTCGGTAAATTTTGAGGTTCTTTGAATTCGAAGGTAAATTCAGCATCAGCCAATACAGGTGCAATTTTCTCCATGCGCTCAAGGGCTTTAACCCTGCTTTGCGCTTGCTTAGCTTTACTCGCTTTAGCTTTAAAGCGATCAATAAATTTTTGTAGATGGGCAATTTTTTCTTGTTGCTTAGAAAATGAAGCCTGTTGCAACTCTAATTGCTGAGCGCGCATGATCTCAAATGAGGTGTAGTTGCCGCCGTAGCGATTCAGCTTGGCATGCTCTATATGCAAAGTGACATTAGTTACAGCATCTAAAAATTCTCGATCATGACTGATAACAATCATGGTGCCTGTGTAGCGTTTAAGCCAAGCCTCTAACCAAACCAAAGCATCTAGGTCTAAGTGGTTGGTTGGCTCATCAAGCAACAATAGATCGGATGGGCACATCAAGGCACGCGCTAACTGTAAACGCATCCGCCAGCCACCTGAGAAACTATTAACCGGTTGATCTAATTCACTGGTTTTAAAACCCAAACCCAGTATGAGAGCTTGAGCTCTTGGCACAGCATCATGTTCCCCAGCATCTGCCAAATCTGTATAAGCATGCGCCATGGCCATGCCATCATCGGCAGCTTCGGCAACGGCTAAAGCTGCTTTAAGCTCTAGTAAGCGTGTATCACCACCTAATACAAATTCTGTAGCAGATTCTTCTGTTTCTGGCATATTTTGGGCTACCTGAGCCATTCGCCAGACTTTAGGAATCGAGCAATCACCACCGTCCTCATGTAATGTGCCATTGAGTAATGCAAATAAGGTTGATTTACCCGCTCCATTACGGCCCACTAAGCCAACTTTTTCACCTGGATTTAAGGTGACAGAGGCTTTATCAAGGATAAGTTTTGCACCGCGGCGCAAAGAGACATTATTAAGAGTGATCATGTAATTTCAGCAGTCATACCAGCAACTGCTGGGTATTTATCTACCATCGCAGCCTGTTAGAGCTTAAATAGTAGGTATCTAGGAGAGCACTATTTTAACTGATTGCTCAAGACTAAAAGCCAAAACCAACCACACTGAAAGCACCACAGCTCAAAGAGATGAAATTTTTCTTGAAATTACCGCAATAACTAAAGCCTCAAATAAAGCAAGCTGTTAGTTTCTAGAGCATCTGAGGTACACAATAAAACAAAGGGCTGCCATCAAGTACGCGCCAGCCACAACACCAATACCCAGCGATGCACCCAGCGATGCGGTCAGCCCAAAAATAGCTGGACCGCTTAACTGTCCAATCTTTTTAACTGCACTAAACAGGCTCAGGGCTTTTCCATGTCCCAAATCTCTTGTGCTCTCTTGATTAATAAAATAACTATTTTGAGAACTTAACCCAATCGCATCAGCCAAACCAAGCAGCACGATGGCTAATAAAGCTCCACCAAAGGTTGGAATGACCCCAAAGACTGTTAGCCCTAAAACACCCACTAATCCAGCTAAAACAATGACGTATTGATTGGTTATTTTTCCTCTCAAGAATTTCACCAATACAGGCCCAATAAAAACGATGCATACCCCGTAAAGTAGGAAGCCACGACCAATATCTCCTTGAGAAATTCCTTGCGCCTTTGCAAACAATGGGAAGAAATAATTCAAAAAAGTACCGACAATTGCTGAAGGAATAACAATCAATATAAAGAAATAAATATTTTCTTTTCCAAAGACAAACTTTCCAATTTTTTTCAATCCGCCGCCACCTCCAGTACTTGATGGCTTTTTATTTTGAACATATAAAAAAGCAACTGGGTAAGCAAAGAAAATCAATATTCCAGCAATAAGAAATACATTAGAAAAACCAATACGTTCAGCTAACAAGGCCCCTAATACAGCCCCGCAATTTTGGCCTGCAAATATACCTGCATTCAGCAATGAAAAACCAGTCGAGCGTTGGCCATCAGAATCCCCTGTAGCAACCAATCCTCTTAAGCCCATCCATGCGGCACCATAGCCTAAACCTGATAACGCGCGCACCAAAATAAATAAGAATAGATTCTCCGTTAAACCAGAGATCACAGTCCCCATAGCCATGAGCAAGAGACCCAACGAGAAAATAGGTCGCCAACCATAACGATCAATGAAATGACCCACAAACAATGAAGAAATGAAAGCGCCAAACATCTCCGACATAATCGGCAACCCCATGGCAAAACCTTCTGTCATACCCCACATGGGCGTATAAATTTGTTTCATCATCAGAGGGATGAAAGATACAGACATATAGCCGGAAAGCAACAATAAAAAGGACAACACTCTGACTGATTTGTCGTCATGAAATGTGGTTTTCTGAAAAGACAGTTTGCTTTTCACTCTGCCAAACCATGAAGGTTTTAGATTAGCAGTTGATTTTATATTTACAGGTTGACGATCAAATTTTCCAAGCAAAATAATTGAAAAATTAAGTAACTCCACCAAGAAAAAAAGCGAAGTCACAAACATGGTTCCCGCATCCAAAATAACTCTAAACACCTTTTCCTGGAGGTATTTCTCAGAAATAGTTAATGTCAAAGTAGCCGATTGACCAGCTTGATCAGATATTAATTTTTTTGCAACAACATCTCCCTTGTCAGAACTATTATCTTTGGATGCTGTATTAAAAAGGAGCGTGCCTTCATTGGAAAATATTTCAACCCGATCAACTTCTTTCAGAGGATTAACTAAGTTATTAAGCCAATTTTCAACGCCATTTAACTCTCGATAAGATAAACCCAAGCCGACAACATGGTTGATACGGCCAGCGATCATATTCGAAGCGACATTCAAATTTGAATTAATCACTTCTATATAAGCAGAGCGCAAAGTAATGACGTTATTGGCGGCAAATAATAATTGAGAGCACGTCAAAATCGCAGCCAGTGCCACTGTGATACCACGGACATTAAATTGACCATCCGTCTTGAACAAAGGAATTTTGAAAAGAATCAGCAAGTTGGCAAGTATGGTTACAACGACAATTAATGCCATTATTTTCAATGTGGCATGAAAACGTTCTAACAACTGCTCCTTGACAAGTGTATCGTCGAAGAAAATATCAATAGTACCCATCCACTCACCAGATGCCGCATACAAAGGCAATAATGCATGGTAAAAGCCATCGATATAAATCCAATTTTGCTCAGCACTGGATTGATAGCCAGGAGAAAAATTTAACTTTTTAAACTTTTCATTTAATGGTGATTTATCAAAAACTGATCCGCTCGTATCATAGAGTACCCGACCATCTGTGGAAAGTAAGAAAACATTTTTAACTGTTGGAATCTGCTCTTTAACACCAGTCAGAACCTCACCCATTCCCGCGAAGTTTTCTAAGGGCTTATGAAACTTAACGGAGTACTCGATGGTTCTTTTAGCTTCGCCACCAGCTACTCTATAAGAGCTAACTAAAGAATCAATGTAATTTTTTTCAAAAGAGCTGAGATTTAAAAACCCTGTAATAGCCAAAATGACCACAATCAGTATGGAAGCTAAACAGGCCAGATAAAAACGCCTGCTTCGATTATTGGTCACATGATCCATATTAATTTAGCGCTTTATCTATCTGATTTCATGAATAACTTCATCAGCACCTAACAGCAGCTCAAAATTAGGCTTGTAGCCTATTTTTTTTGCCACATCCAGATTGATGATGATATTGGGACTATTTTCATAAATTTGAGGTATCGATCCTGCTTTTTCACCTTTAATCACGCGAATCATTGCTTTAGCACCAAAATCAGCCACCCCAGAAAAATCAGCTCTTGCAAGACTCATTAAAGCGCCAGCACTCACATCGTCTACTTGTTGAGCGAATACTGGGATTTTCTTTTCAATGAGGGGACTCAATGGCACAGATAGTTTTTTAGGGTCGCTACCAATAAATAACCCATGGTATACAGCATCAACCTTTGAAGATAATTTGGTATATCCCAATTTCAAATCATCAATAAATTTATCTTTATTGGCCCCATATTTTTTGGGCTGCAACACATTCTCAACAATCACAGAGAAATTTCTTTTTTTAGCCACCTTCATAATATCTTCATAAGCTGAAAAACTACGGCCAGCTTGATCATCATCAAAGATCAAACCTAGTTTTTTAAATTTAAAAATATCATAAAAAATATCTATCTGACGCTCATATCTAAAGGGATCCATATGAGCCCAAATATGATCTCTCCCAGAATACTCTGCCTCTTTAACAATACCTGACTGCATCGCATTACTGGTTGACATCGAGATCACAGGAATTGAATGGCGATCTGTGGAGATTTTTTGGGCAGACTCCGTCCCCATCACCAAGATTAAATCAATATCTTTTTGAGTAGACAATCTAGAAATAATATTTTCGGTTAAAGCATTAATTTCATCAGGATTTAAATTTTCGAAAGAGTAAAACCCATCCCGAAGGAACTGCAAGTATTTGCCATGACGATGAGACAGCCACTCCCAAATAACTCTAGCGTCAACCTGGCCCTTTTCAAAAGGAATTCCCTTGCTATCCTCAACCCACCCTAAACGATCTAACCGCATGGTCAAATTTGCTAATGTGGCAGCGTAGTTAACGAATGGCCTAGTTTCTAAATAAGCGATTCGCCAAGGTTTACCGGCATTTGATTTAGGCAAATAATCAATCGGGGCAAACTTTTTTTCAGCGAAAGACAACCCGGGATAAAACCCAGACAGTAGCGCTGAAAAAAATATTTTTCTTCTTAAATAATTCATTGTTTGCCAAACTTATAGACGAACATAATGTGCATCACATTAACCTAGCAGGCTTCTTGCCAATAAACCATAACTCACACTAGTTATTCCATCAACACGGTGTTGCTGATAGCCAATATACCGAGGCGACTGGTTCAATAATTCAATTTGATTTTCTATATCACCACCATTGATACTCAATGTGTGAGTTAAATCTTTATTTAAATCGTAGGGATTTAAGATATCCCTGAAAAATATGTACCGGTAATAATCTTCATATTTCTTCAACAAACTAACAATGACCATATCCGCAGAGAACTTATCCTGCATACTTGCATAATTAGTTGGTGCAACCGTTGAGCATAAATACCTAAAATGGCCGTGTTGCTTTGCAAGCTCTATAGCATGATTCGTCATCCTCATCTGAAGACGATTTCCAGTAAACTCGGGCAAAACACATGCACGCTCAAGGTGTGCGACCTTGATTAAATGCTCTTTTTTCTCAATGCCAATATCGATACCTAGGTTTTCTTCACTATCGGTTGGCAACCAGATAGATCTAAATCCAATCAATGCATCCTCAACAAAACATCCAATCACCAATCCCCTACCGGATAAAGAGTCCTGGAATATATGCCTAGCACTAGGGTAGTAGATAGATTTATCCGGAAGAGCCTGGAATGTCTGATCTTGAACGAACATCACATCATCTAAATGAGAGGCGGATAAGAGCCTAATCTCAAAATATCTTTCAGACTGATCTAAACGATGTCTTAAATGTCCTGACTCTAATACATCAGATAGGCAATTTCCCACAACAACCGTCACATCTCCTCCATTTAAAATCAAAGAATGCCCTTATTTGTCATGGTTCATCCCATCTAATGCAGTTTTAAATGCTTCCAATTGCATATCAAAGTTGACATCAAATGCCTGCATATACAACTTGGAGTAATAGAAATTCTTGGCCACAGATGACGTCGTTAATCTTTCCAGAGAATCCACAATCACAGGCATTTGCAACATTCGCCCTTGGGAATATTTAGATAACCTTAACGCTTCATTGCCACCATTGATTGAAATAACTGTATTAGCCACATTGGCTGCTTTAAGGAGTGCTAGATCACTCTCATCTTTGATCACAATAGAAATCTTAGAAGATCCTTTGGCATCAATAGGTTTATTTAATTTCCAGAGAAGCTGAAGTGCTTCTTCAGAATTTTTGCACTCGACCAAGGAAATAGATGGCACAGATTCAGCCCTAATATCTGTATACCCTTCGGCATCTTTTGACATATCGTATGTCAACACCAAGGCCTTCTCTGAATGAACGTCAAAAAAGCTATCAGCTGAACGCCCATTACCAAATTTCTTCAAAATATCAGAGATATTTGTCTTAGAAAATCCAAGTGTTGGAGATTTCTCCAAAACAGTTAACTTATCAAGGTCAATTCCATCAGAGATTTTTAGCTTATTGACAATATTTGTCACAGCTCGCCTTGCATATATTTCCTCTCCCGGAATCTTATCCTCAACCCATAAACTAAATGGTTCTTTCTTAGAAATACCCGGCCTACTCTTTTGTAGGCTATTTGCCACTTTTTTATAATCCAAAAATCTTTGATTGGCGTACAGATGTGTCAATGGAATTAAGTCACCGCCAGCCAATCTATAGCCATCTCTGAATAATTTATCGTTTTGATGACTAAACAACTCAGAGTCTTTTGGATAGTTTATTTTGGCAACGCGTTCATTTTCAGAAATAACGGAAGGCGTAATAACAATAATGACTTCCGTTTTAGAATTTGATGAACTTTCATAGGAAAATAATTTCCCTAAACCAGGTATTTTTGAAAGCAGTGGTACGCCAGTTTTCTGAGATGATTTAACTGAATTAACCAATCCACCAATAATCAACGGATTACCATCCCCCACCCTTGCATACGTTTGAATTTTTCTCGTGTTAATGGTTGGCGCGGACGCCAGCACTGTGCCATTTGAATCCGTGATATTTACCTGTCCACCAGCAACAATTGAGGTCACAGAGGTATCCACTAGCATACTGACATCCGTATTGTTTTCAGAAACTCTTGGCCGCACATTTAATGAGATACCAACTGACTGATAGGTGAAGTTGGTTGATGTCGAACCAACGGATGAAGCCACACTACTTGCAATAGGATTATCTGTTCCAACCTTGATAACTGCTTGGCGGTTATCCAAAGTTAAAACGCTTGGCCTTGAAATTACTTCAGCTTTACCATCTGCTATCAATGCGTTGATAGTAGATGTGAATTTATTAATAGCCGTTCCTGAGCTATTTGAGGTAAATATAGCGGCTGATCCTGCCGATGCGGTTGTCAATGGCGCTAATGCGCCTATAGTTAGGCTAGTTTGAGCCGTGGTGCTGTTCCACTGAACGCCTAATTTACTGAGATCATCTGAATTGATCTCAACCACTAGACCTTCGATATAAATTTGTTTAGCAGGCTTATCAACCAAATCATAAATAGCCTTTTGAACCTTCATTAACTGTTCAACGTTATTAGGGTCATAAAGGACCATTAGCTGAAAAGCACTACCTTGAGTCACCGGTGTTGCCAAAGGCGGTGTTAAAGCATTAGCGCCATTATTAGCACTGGTCGTTGGTGGTGTTTGTTGCCCGCCAAAACCACCACCAAAACCGCCACCCATCATACCCAAGCCACCGAAACCTGAGCCTCCGCCCGGACTAGGCGGTGTAGCTCCAACAAGTCCCGTACTGTACTCATCAGCAGTAGGCATTTTAATAATTAATGGCAATCTCTTATATTCAATGGCATTAGGTAGATTTTTTACCGTTGGATATTTCATTGAGTTCGTGAGGGCATTAGAAGCACCACCACCGAATCCACCGCCAAAACCACCTCCTCCAAAACCACCCCCACCAAAACCGCCACCGCCGAAACCACCTCCACCAAAACCGCCGCCCAAACCACCACTACCACCGCCAGCACCGCCCATAGCTCCACCAGAGGACAATGGGTCATTACCGGCAGCCGCATCTGGCTTAGGCATCCCAAAACCTGATTGAAAGCCTCCGCCCCCTAAAGCCCCACTAGGAGCTCCCTTTAATTCAAATTCACCCTGAAAAGATTCCTCATTGGCAAGCTTTGCATCATCCGTAATAACGGAATAACCCATTGCTTTTAAAGCATAAAGAGCCCCATCGGCATCCACATAAGAGAGATTAACCACTTTTGCAGTCAAATCCTTGAGCGACAACTTTGACTTGAATTCTTGGCCTTTATTAAAACTTGTGGAGATAATGGTTTCCAATAGGCCGTTCGTGGCACCAAGATTTTCATTGGTCATGCCACCTGTTTGGGATACTGAATAAACCCATAATTGAGGAGTGCGCCTTGGGCGCAACATATAACCAAAATAAATTGAATCAGCTCTATCGCCTGATTGATTAACTGCTAACTTATACAAAGAAACATCTTCAATCGGTGTCACATTGTCACTTAATTTGATGGGAGATCGCTTGTATTGGTGATTAAGTGTTAACTCAAAAATAACATCATCAATTAAATCTTGAACCTCTCGCTCTGACATCTGCGGCAAGGTAATGAATCGTTGTGCATTTTTTAAAAAACCAGCAGGAACCTCTGGATTTAATACCTCAGGTTGCTCAGATTTATCACTACCAGCCGCATCACCAACGGCTAATCCAGAGCTTGCATTTTTACTATTAACCTCAACAGGAATAACTTGATTGGGTAAGGTGGCAACTTCTTCAGCAACAGCTTTATTTGTTGAAAAATTAAATACACATAAAGTGGCTAAAGTTAGAGACACTAAAAGGGATTTCTTGAAGTACATCTTATTCAAATTCATGGGTTCCCTCTCAATATGGCAAATTGCTCACTAAGTCTATTTATTCAAATCAAAAAATCCTTGCGAATTCCTACATATTTACCCATCTGTTTTCGAATATCATTACCGCCATGAGACGTTTTTATATAAAAATGGTGGCATTTATCTTGCTTTTAGCTGGATTAGCCCTCTCATGCCAAGCAGAGAATGTGGTTGTTCAATATGGGTACCACGAAGATAAAACCGGATCAATCAGCCCAGCCAATCTGTTTGACACCCCATTCTCAGAATCAAAACACATCATTAACAAACCTCCAGGAAGACACCCCCACTGGATAAAGGTAAACATTCATTCTGGGCATCAAGAGAACTTAATTCTCCGAGTTAAACCATCCTACCTAGATCACATTGAACTCTATCAATCCAATAAGAATGGTATTCAACACATAAAAACTCTCGGGGATACACATTTAGGGGCACTAGTCGAGTCTAATGACCTAGCTTATAGATTCCAGTTAAATGATGTTAAAGACAGTACTTATTACTTAAAAATCATTACCTCAAGCAATATTTACATTAATGTTTCAGTATTGGAGGAAAAGGAAGCTGACCAACTTAAATTTAATGACGCCTTAATATTTGGGGGCGGCCTTGGAATTATGTTGTTACTGGCCGCTTTTTCTTTCAGCTTTGCCTATAGAAATAGAAGCACCATAAGCTTTCTTCTTTTTGCAGCGATCATTTTAGGGTTGATTTCTACAACATTTAGGTCAGGCATCCTTGAATACCTCACGCCATCACTTTTTTCCTTCTCACCTAATTCATACACCACAACTTCAGTGGGGCTATCTTTAGTTTTATTTGCTCAATTTTTAGCGGAATTCATAAAAAAACAAATCTATAAAATTCAGTGGGCTAAAAATATCACGATTGCAAATGCCCTGATCATCATCTACAACATTGCAAACTTAATTGTTGAGCATGAAGTATCCACCCCAACCCTACTATTCCTGGGCATCCTTAATTTCAGCTTGGTCAGCTATATCTTCTGTAAAACAGTCGCAATTAGCAATAATCTAAAAATAAAGATTCCAGGAACATTGTTATTAATACTTGGCGCCTACAGCATTTTGTTAAATGCTGGTTTTTTTGGAACACATGAGTTGGATTTTTATATTCTTCAATTTAGAAACATTGGGTTCTACTTCTTCTACGTCTATCTGTTATCGGATTTACTCAAAAAAGAAGCTATTGAAAAAAATAATTTGGCCATAGCCAATCAACAGAAAGAGTACATCGCTGAACATGAAAAAAATAGGCGCAATGAGTTAGAAAAAATTATCGGCCTACTTCTACATGAAATTAAAACACCTCTATCGGTTATTCAACTGGCTGTTGATAACCTCAACACGCAAGCCCAAAATACCGACTCTCAATCATTTAGAAAGTTGAAGAATATTGCAGATTCTGCAGACCAAATTAACTCAATCATCACTAAGTCAACAGAATTAGAAAAAGAAAATCACCAAATAGAACTTGAGAAAAAGAAATTTAATCTTTTCACCCTTCTTTCAAATGCTATCAAAAGAAGGAATTTATCTAGAATCAACCTTGAGTGTCCAGAAAATATATATTTAGTAAGCAATGAGTTTACTTTTGAAATCATTGTTAACAATCTCATAGACAATGCCATTAAACATTCAGAAGAGAACTCGCTCATCCACATCAGAGTTAACGTCTTAGATATCAATTTAGCTCATGAAGTAGAAATTACATTCGAGAATTCAATCAGCGCCCATCAAAAAGAAATTTTTATTTCTAAATTTAACTCCTCACATCAAATCCCCTCAAGCAATAGTTCTGGCCTAGGTCTTTGGTTGATTCATGAACTATCAAAAACATTAGATATAAAAATAAAAAATAAAATTACTAATCGAACCGTTCAATTTTCTGTTACTGTTTCACAATGCTTCATCAAAAAAGATTAGCCATCGTCGAAGACAACCAAAAGCTAGCCTCTGAATTAGAAGATGTTTTCAAACAAGAGGGGTGGGAGGTTTATTTGGCCGATTGTGGCGAACAGCTTGATGCCATCATGAAGCTACACGCCATTCCGATCGTCATTCTTGACTTAAGCCTTCCGGATGAAGATGGCATAGACATCTTAAAACGGATTAAGGCTGCTTATCCTGCTATTGGGGCTATTATTTTGACAGCACGGATAACTAGCATGAGCAAAATTGAAGGCTATGAATCTGGCGCAGATATTTATATTACAAAGCCAGCAAGGGCCAAGGAATTAATTTTTGCAACAGACAATTTATTCAAGAGAATATCTGTCAATACAAACAGTAACCCCAAAAATATTTTAGATATAAATTCTCTCAGATTGATAACTCAGGGCGGCGGCTTCGTCAGATTAACCTGGACTGAAAGTAATATTTTAAGAATCTTAGCCATTTCACCTAATCAAAAGATTGAATCGGAAACATTAAAGGTAAAACTAGGCGATGAATCAATCACAAAAGAAAACTTAGAAGTCATTATTTCTAGGTTAAGGTCAAAATTAAAGAAACAACCTGAGCTATCGAGCTCTGAGATTATTAAAGCCATCTGGGGAAAAGGTTACCAACTTTGCTTGCCCCTTGAGTTGAAAACTTAAAGCAATACCGGCAGATTAAATAAAAAGCCACCCGAAGGTGGCTTGTCAATCAGGTACAGATGACTTCCTTAATTAGCTAAATCAGATGTATCCCAGGCATAAGCAGAAACTGCACCGCACAAATTAGAAAATATATCCCATGCTTCTATCTGCGCTTCGCTCTTAATGATGCCCGTTTTTGCAGCTACGCTTCCCGGGATGATCGACATCCAAGCAGTAATTTCTCTGACATAATCTGTCGGTGTAGTAGGCTCATATCCTTTTGCATATTTATAGCCCTTCGCACTGGCTAGAAGGGGAGGAGCAGCCAATTTCATTGTTTTAAAATTCTCAACAGCTTTTATAACACCCGGCTTATTAGCTAGCTTTGTTATTGCAACCTTAAGAGCATCAATAGCTCCCTTTTCTGCAGCTTGCTTAACTGCATACTCGAGTTCAATTTTCGCTGCAGAAACATCATCTACAGCTAACTTGATACCATTAACAATGGCCTCTTCAGTCCCTTTTTTAACAGATGCAGCCCATTTGATTTCTTTTGCTGCCGCACTTGCTTCCCAAGCGTTATAGGCATCAAGACCTAAGAAGCCAGCGGCTATAACTTGTGATCCTGTAGCGATACCGCAAGTTTGGCCACCATGGGATTTTCTTGCAAATCCCATGCCACATACTTGATATCCCGCAGGAGCGTCACCCCAGCAAACGGGACCGACACCATGATAACCAGACCGACAAGCTGCATAACATAATCCAGCATCATTGACCTGGCCAGCAGGACAGTTGAAATTCATGGCGCGACCAACTCCCCGACCATATGATGGCGCGTTTTTATTATGACAAAGAGGGCCCACTCCATGGTAATCAGGCTGACATCTTTCGTAACATAAGCCAGCATCAAGCTCTTTACCGCTATGGCAATGACTTACAAATTTTCCATCACGCCATTTAATCGTTGGGATTGTTCCAACTCCCCTGCCATAACTTGGCCTCTCAACTTTCTTTTCCCAACAAACAGGGCCAATACCTTGATAACCATCTCTACAAGCTTTGTAGCAAAGCCCGCCATCCTCTACCTCGCCAGCAGGACAACTTCCCGGTGGAATTGTTCCCACGCCTCGCCCGTAAGTATGCGCATTCCAATAAAAATCAGCATTTTTAGCTTGCACAGACGGAATAGCGCTCAACATTAGAATTGTTAGCATTCCACTAGCAATGGCCCAAAATAATTTGGATCTCATAACACCCCCATTTTTAAACTGCTATAACAAATCCAAAGTTAATAGCATTAATTAATCAGAGAACCTAGCTAACTGACAATGCAACCATATCCATGACGAGCAACCAACTTCATACCAGATTGACATTGAGTAACAAGACTCGCGATTAGTCTATTTATGGCGCAAGAGAAATCCTTGCGAATACCTTCAAATTGACTAATTTAATAAAGAAATCAATCTGTCAGAGCAAATGCCTATCCGCAAAAAATACCCCCTCTTGAATATGGATAGCCGACTTATCGACCAGATCAGTCAATAATGGCTTATCCAATCAGACAGATGAGCAGGTCTGAACTATCAAAGGAGGTGGGAATCTAACGCAACCTTTTCAAGCACTAGATAATCCCGCCTTGTATGCACCCAGCCCAAGGCATCTAATTAAAGATTATTGGGGTGGGATTACCCTATGATTTATATACCAATCTATTCATTTAGTTCATAAATATGAAGGTATTCGCAAGGATTTCTCTTACGTCATAAATAGACTAATCGCGAGTCTTGTTACTCGATGTCAACTTGCTATGAAATAAATTTGAGAGGAATCATATGAATATTGCTACAAAAAAGATTGTTTTAGCTATGTCCTTAGTTGGTGCTAGTTTAATTTCTGCTACTGCATCTGCTCAACCTGGCTCACGTATGTGCGCTGCTATGGCGCATATGACAGGACCTACAGGTCAGGTTGTTTTAGATGCGACTGGTATGCCTGCTTTAACGATTGCTCTCATGAATGAGAGAGCTAAAGCTGAAAATAATGATATTTGTGAACATAGAATATTGCCAGAGCTAGTTAAAGCTTTGCCAAAAGTCGTTAACGAGATTAATACAAAAATGGCCCAACAAGGTTCAAAGATTCAGCTAGATATCAACAAGATGGTTATTACACGCGCTAATTCTTGGACGTCTGAAAAAGTTGGTGAGTATTTCAACAGTGTTGAGTTCAGTAAAGGTAAAAACAACTATCCAGATATTGCTGACAATCTGAAGCGTGGTGATACTTATATGGTTGCTAAAGTTCCTGGTGCAGACAAGATGCCACACTTTATGCTTGCAAAGCCATAACACCGTAAAAGTATTCATGGTCTAAATCTAGGGGCGTTACGCCCCTTTTTTTAACCATTAGAAGCTGATTGCCTATCTATTAACCACTTCTCTTAGAAGTGAGATGAGATGAGTTAAGTGACCGACCAGCCAACTCAGGCCTAGTCGATCGACATCAACCCTAGGGCTAGAAAAGTGATGAGTAAAGCCCAATCTTGTACCATCAATAACTGTGTCAGCACGCCTATTCCCTTCAACATTAATGAGCCTATGGCCAATTATTGTGACGATTAGATAGCTCATAATATGAGCCACAAAGTCGATAAAGTGCTAAAGTTACTTAAGCTAATCAATACAGGGTTGCCATGAGTCATATGGAGCGCGTTTACAAGATTAATAACCTACTCCATAACCGTGGCGTGGTCAGTACTCATGAGTTTCTAGAAGAGCTAGAAGTTTCATTAGCAACTTTTAAGCGTGATTTAGCTTATATGCAAAACTCTCTAAACGCTCCAATTGAGTGGGACAACTATGAGCGTGGCTATAAGTTTAAGCAGCAAGGCGTTGGTCCTAAGTTTGAATTACCTGGCATGTGGTTTTCCGAAGAAGAAACCACTGCTCTTGTCACCATGCAGCATTTACTGGCATCCCTTGACCAAGGTGGGTTGATTGGACCTCATATCGCCCCTTTGATGACAAAAATTGATGCCATTTTAGGTAATGGTGAAACCTCATCAAAAGAGCTACGTCAACGAATTAAGCTCATCAGCATGGGATCACGTAAAAGCGCCCATAGTTTTTTCTCAGAGATTGGTAACGCCCTGCTCAAACGCGAACGCATCATGATCATGTTTTACACCAAGGATCGAGATGAGGTAGAGGAACGTGAAATTTCACCACAGCGTTTGATTCATTATCGTGAAAATTGGTATTTAGATGCCTATTGCCACAAACGACAAGCCTTACGCAGCTTTTCTGTGGACGGCATTAGGCATGTGAAACTATTAAGTGAAAAATGTATAGACATTCCAGATAAGCAGATGAATGAGCATTTCGCAGGAAGTTATGGCATCTTTTCTGGTAAAGGTGATAAAACTGCGAAACTCAAATTTAGCCCGAAGGCTGCGCGCTGGGTAGCTAATGAATCGTGGCATCCTAATCAACGTGGCCAGATGGAAAAAGATGGCTCTTATGTATTAAAGTTTGAGTACAGCCAGGATCCAGAATTATTGATGGATATTTTAAAATATGGCGCAGAAGTTCAAGTTTTAGCTCCAGCAGAACTGATCAAGAAAGTGATCGCAGAAATGAATAAAAGCTTATCGATATACTCTAAAAGTTCAATGTAATCAGCTGATAACCAGCCAAGAAGGATCTTATGCCAAAAAATACAGATGCAACAAAAACAAAGCCCCAAGCTAAACCAACAACGAAAGTAACAAGCAAAACAACTGGTAAAGCAACGTCCCAAGGCACCGAGCTAAAAGATAAGCTGAAGAAGTATTACGTGTACGCATTGATTGATCCTAGAGATATCTCAGATAAAGGTATTTTCTACATCGGTAAAGGGACAGACAAACGTGGCTTCGCTCATGCAGCTAATGCACTTAAGCTGAGCAATCTAGAAAAAACTGATGATGATAAAAAGAAAGACAGCGAAAAGAATAAAAAAATTAATGAGATCAATAGTGCTACCAAAGAAAAGCCATTAGTTCGCGTGCTAGGTCGCTTTGATACCAACGAAGAAGCCTTTGCGGCAGAGTCAATTTTAATCAAATACTGCTATGGCTTAACGAGAACTGGTGGCTCCCTGACCAATATCGTATTGGGCCATCAATCTCGGCATATCCGTGACAAAGGCAATTTCGATTCGATCGAACGTTTGGATATTCCTAAAGTTAATAAGATTGATGGTACGTATATCCGAACAGAATTAGATAAATTACTCTCCCGAGGTATTCCAGAGATTGCTGATGAAACAGTCGACCAAATTAGAGCGTTGATTGCCAAAGATCCTGAATTAAAAGGTCGTATTACTATTGAGCCACCCAAGATTGTGGAATATGGGCGTTATGTCGGGGCAGTTGTTAATTTTGGTGAAGAGGATGTGATTTTGCGTTTGCAATTCAGACCCACTTCCTTGGTCACCAATTTACGCGCAAGACATGAAAGCACCAAGTTAGGTAAAGAAAAGTTTAGTGCACGGATGTCAACATATGCGTTAGATATTAAAGGCAAAGGTGCTTACGGCTGGATGCCGGGCTGGCTAAACCACAATCTCAAATTTAGTGACTATGACACGGCTGTTGCACGTATTAAACAAGCTTATCAATGTTTCAAAAAGTAAAAAATAACCGCCCCTTCAATCTGGCTGGGGCGGTTTTTTATTGGCTCATCACCACCAATTAGAGGACTGATGAATTACTGCAATTGATTTTTATGACCATCTGTTTGGTCGAAATACGCCATCGCTGCGAGTAATTGTTCTTTCATATCTTCTGGCAAATGATCAAAGTCCTCTTCTGTCAGAGGCTCTCCTACCGCATCAAGTTCTTCAATGGACTTACCACCAAACAGCGCTTGAATCTCACCGACCAAACCATCTAACTCTTCTTGAGACCCATCAAATTGGTCAAAACATCCGGGGGCAAACTCAATTTTCAATGCATCATGACTCATGCTGATTCCTTTTATGAAGTAGAAAAAGATGGGGGTGGCCTTCGCCAGCCCCCACCGCCAAGCACACAACTACACACACAACTAGCAATTGGGATAACCTAGAGGCCTCAATTTAGCCTTGGCTCTTTCTACAACCTTCTCATCAAATAAATGCGGGAAATCTACCACCAAGGATTCGGCTGTATATTCCGGATGTTTCGCTGCGACTAAAAGATCAAAGTTAGTGCTTTCATCTTTTTTATTACTGACGCGATTGATGCTTTCAATGATGCCGTGACGCTTCAACATTTGGGTGGTTCGATTCAAGCTGCGGCCCATCCCTTTTAAAAGACTAATACCTTTAGCTGCGCGATCCTTCAACTCTTCTGGTGCTGCATCACCAGCAAACGAATGTGCAGTGAACACATAGACCCCCAAATTTTTAGCTACATCAGTCAAACCTAAAACAGACGCGCGTGCGATTGCTGCACGAATTTCCTTATTGGTTAATTCACCAGCTGCTGCTTGCTCTAGGACTTTTTTACCGTTAAATGATTTATTCGACATCGCTAGCTCCTTGATATTTGATGGTTCTATTATCCGGATATAAATGACATTTTTTGTCATTTATTATAATTTTTACAATCTTTTTTAAACTTTTTTATCTTTTTTTAATGCAAGAATCCAATCCCCTCACTACGATAGGTTTTCTTGTAATCAATTGCCTTGCCTAAACTCGTGATTAATGCACCCGCATTCACTGGTTTAATAAAGCGACCCTGGCGAATCGATTGCTCAAAATCCCCTGGTGTGAGATTTTTTAAACGACCGACTAGTGGTTTATGTTCTTGCTCCAGATAATCTAAGCCCATTTTGTCGCAGGTCAGACAAAACATCTCCCATACCTTGGTAGAGTTTAGGTAATCGAATTTGATACTGATATCAAAACGACGCAGCGAAGCCTCATCCAAGCTATCAAATAGATTCGTGGACGCAATAAAAATACCTCGGAAAGCAGAAAGCTCAACCAACATGGTGTTGATCATGCTGATTTCCCAGCTTTGTTTAGCTTGGGCACGGCTCATCAAAAAACTATCCACTTCATCAAACTGTAAAACTGCCTTTTGTTTTTTAGCCGCGGCAAACGCACGGCTAATTTTCTGCTCGGTTTCTCCGACACGTGAACCCAATAGGTCTGAAGCCTTCAGTAAGATGTGTGGCATACCCATGCTTTCGGCTAACCACGTGCCAAAAGCAGTTTTACCTGTGCCAGGAGGGCCATATAAACAAATACGACCCTCACCCGTTTGAGATAGCCCATCACGCAGTGCTGTTAGGTCAACTGGTGAGTTCACAATCTCTGGGCGAAACCCTAAGGAGCTGGTCTTTTCACTAAAGCCGATTTGTGTCACGCCTTGCGCCTGCAATTTATCATTAACAAGGACCATGGCTAAGTCGTTACGCTCCGCCAAAGTTTTCTCTACCCCTAATGTTTTTACTACTTGAGCTGTTTTAGCCACTAAAGCTGGAGAAGTCTGGCTATGGCGGGCAATCTCATGAATTAAGGCGTGGTCAATTAACTCACCGCACTCTTGGGTGAGCATATCTCGGCGTTGAAGCTCACTTGGTAAAGGCATTTCAAAGCACATATCAAAACGGCGCACATAAGCTGGATCAAAGCCCTCAATAGAATTAGCGATCCAAATAGCGGGCAATTGATTGGTTTCCAGCGTGAGGTTGATCCAAGATTTTTGAGCCAATAAAGCATCCTCATCCGTAAACTGAACACCTTCCCCATTTAAAATTTCTTCACATTCATCAAATAAGATGACTGCACTACTTGAGCGAAAGAGTGATTGAGCTAGACGATAGCTTCGAATACGGCGCATAGGGGTAATTGGATTGCCCGCCAAATTCATAGCCACCACTTCTAGTGGGTCCGCAGATACTTTTTCAGCGACTAATTTGGCAAATTCTGTTTTGCCAGTACCAGGACGACCATAGATCAAAATATTGACCCCCTGCTGTTTAGCGCTCAATGACTTATCAAGGTAGTCTGTCACCATATCAACACGATCTTGTACATGTACAAAATCATCTAATGCCAGCTTAGGCTTGGTGCCAGATTGCACAAAACCTTTAATTAAATGGCGCACGTTTTCCTGTTTTAATACCGCGCGCTTTGCAAAGGTCATCGTCAATAAATCAACACGAGAACGCAGATTACCTTCTCCACGGTGATCAAGAGAGATCAGACCAGAACCAACTAAATTAGACTGGTCATCAAAAATATCCTCAACAACTGAATTCTTAAGATTTAACAAAGACGCAAAGATCTTTGGCGCAGCAAAGGCTGAAATGCCATCGCCCATCATGTCACAGCATTCTTGGAAAATAGTTTCTGTATGCATTAATACAGCAAGACCCAAAACCATTTTTTCCGTTTCATTCAAATCGGCAATGGCAGCAAGTCCTTGGAGGTTTTTCTCAAGTTCAGCAGGGAAGTAATAGGAGTGATTGAGGTTGCTTTCCCAAATACTTAAGATTTGCAATAAATCTTTGCGTAAAACAGAAGGCTCGCGAGTTTTTGCATAAGCTTCATAGTTTTCAAATCCCAAAAATGAGAAAACCTTTGTCATCCACAAATTAAAACTAGACTTAATACTGTTAAAAGCACGCGTGTGCACAACCGCACGTAGAATCACCACGCGCAACCAATCAACATACGTATCAGATGGCTCAATTAAATCAATCGAGCAATCATCAATCCAATTAGCCACCGACAAATAAGCCACTGGCGTGATTGGTTTAGCTGGGCGTTCTAGCTCATCATCAGATTCAAGCAGCGCATCAAAACGACTATTCATAGCGATCTCCTGTTAACAACGCCCTACAATCAAATAAGTTCTCTGGGGTAATAAACAACACTACCCTCACCAAACTCCAACTCCAATAGCTCTTTAGCTTCTTCTGGGGTGCTGGCAAGCACCTCCATATTGACTAGTTGCGTTCCGAATAACCTGACTTTTGCCATATACATGTTCATATCGCTCCCCGATCAATTGGATAGGCGAATTATTAACTTTTCATGCGACAAAAAATGTCATTTTTCACACGGCAATAAAAATTATTTAATATAGGAAATATGCAAACAATCTAGCTGTTGCAGAATAAGAGTTCTCTGGCTCACTAAGTGAGCCAAGTCACCAACTCGTTATTGATAGGCGCTTAAGCTTGCCTCTAGGTCTTGGCGAATACGTTCTTTAATGAATTTTGGTTCACGTACTTGGATATTAGGTCCCATACTGCGTAACCACCAAATTAATTCCTCTTGTATTAAAACAGTCGCCTGAATTTCAGACCACGGATTGTTTTTAGCAAATGACTTGGCTAGAGGTTTGATCGTTTGGTCTTTACTTAAAGGGGTTTCTTTCAGCCACTGGGTTGTGCCAACATCACCCCACAATTTGAGTGTGGTTTCTTTTCCGTAGATATCGACAGGCATTTCAGGGAATGCGATACCCTTATTTAAATGCTGCTGAATTTTTTCTTGCTCTTCTAACCTAAAGGCACTTGAGGTGATTGGTCTGGCAGATATTAATCGACTCAAGAGATAACTTTGCAAGCGAGACCCTTCGGAATTAAGTGCCAGCAAATAAGTCCTCACACCTCTTTGAACAATAGCCTGCGGGTGTAGCGTTTTCTTACCCTTGCCGTTATCAACCTCTACTGAGGTTTCATAGAGCAACGCCTCATGAATTACTTTTTCTACCTCAGGAATAATGCGTGGTTTCTGAAAACCTACCCAGTCAGGCAATCGCTCAACCCGATCAAGCCATTTCTTAGCTTTACTTTCAGATTTTCTAACAGTGAAACCAAGGCGCTCTTCTACTTGCTGAGCAGCTTCCGACATAGCCATCTTAAAGTAAGGCTCTAAGGCCTTTTGCATGACAGCAGGCATCCAATCAACGCCAAGTTTCTTTAATACACCAAAGGCCAACACTTCATCAGGATTCAAACCAAGGCCAATGGGTGGCCCGGACTTATTCCAATGGACACCCGACAATTTATCAACTTGTAGCTCGGGAATAACTGTTGATAGTTGCTCTAAGTCATGTTGAACTTTTCGTAAAAATGATTTTTTATCTAACTTAGCATCGTGCGTTTCGTGCAAACGGTCTGCTAAAGCAGCGGTTGAAACGGTTCTACCAAATTTAGGGACCAAAGTTAGCAGATGCCATTGCCGGCGCAAGCGAGCCAAGCCCATTTTGCCAAAATCATCTGCGGTTTTTTTAGGTCTAGCCATATAGTTTTTTATAGTGTGTATTCTCTAGATACAAGGTTCTTGGAACTGGATGTTGCTGCCCTTCATCAATGAAAGGCTCTGATACTTTTGTATATCCTGGCCAAGGCTGGGTGTTGTCAGCCACATAAATAAACCGGGGTTTTACACGAGCACTACGATACATCAAGGAATCCCCAGCGAATGGGAAATTAAACCAGTTGTGTTCGTGCAATACAAGTAGGTCTGGATATATCTTCAATTTTTTTTGAAAAATCCTAAATGTCTGAATGACCTCAGTTTTCAAATAAATCAGCGTTAAGCCAATATCTTGAAAGTGAAAACGATAGCCAAAGAAATCTTTTTCAAATTCCTCAAAAAATTGAGCATATCCCTCGGGGTATTGGGCATCATTCAATTTGGGAAAGAAATCTGCATGCTTGAGCCCAAGACTCTCTGGGCTCAACTGGGTTTCACGAATGTTATGACTAGCCGATGCATATCGTCTTGCGATCGCTTTAATAAATCTCCGCAACTCATCGATCGGCAGGGCATTGTCGACATAGATGGCCGTCATTTGATCTAGATGCTGATGAGGACTTAAAAACAAATCTAAAGGGCCATAATCCATCCCACAAGCGCCATAAAATAGAGTTGGCCCTCCCCTGAGTCCCCAATGAATGGGATTGGATAAGTATTCGCCTGGGCTTGTCATCGAATTTTCTCCTTTAGTGTTTCGTGGGCACTAACCATGCGCGCCAAGCCTCAAGAATCATGACCATCGCTAGCGTATCTAACTCACAATAGCGCAATAAAGACTGCTTCATGTTAGCTCGGCTCTTCTCGCTTAATTGTTCAAACTGTAATCGCGCAAAGGCAGTGCTTGCAGCTCCGCCCTCTTTTACTTCAAAGTCATCGTCATCCTCGAGTGCATCCAAGCTATTAGTTGCCACATCATCAAACATCGGCGCTAGTAACTCATAAGGATTTTTGACCTGACCCGACTCGCCGAGTTGCCACCATGCGTGGGATTTGAAATTGCGGCTCTCAATATATTCAATCCCGTCAACACTTCCAATCCCGTTAATCTCCTCATTAGCACCATATGTCTCGGAGGAATAACGATTTTTCAGCCAGACCGAGTCTTTCATGACAGCCGGTAAAACTACTTTAATGCTAGATCGCCCCTTTGTGTCAGGATGAAAAAATGATTTCTCCGCCAAAGCGCAGAGATCAACCATGGCACGATCTCCACGATGAATGATTTTTTTACCAGAGCTATCTTTTCGAGTCGTTAGACTATCTATAAAAGCAATTAATTCTTGAGCATCACTAGGCGCCATTTGATTAGCCAGGTCTTCGACAATATCGCGATAGATGCGATTGAGAGTCGTATTTTCATAAGGACTCCACATAAATACGGTCCCACGAGTGCTCAACTGTTTTTTAAGTTCTCTGACAAAGTTGTAGGTTGGATTTTTACCAGAGTCGGCTTCAAGAAATTCACCAGCATGTTTGACTACACCCTGCTCATCCATGGTGTGGATGGAGAACTGAAAAGCCACTGGTGCGTAGGGTTTCTTCCCTTTAAAGAAAGGTACTGCAACGGCACAGGTCTCAAAATCGATAAATGAATAAGGGTATTGCCATGAAGACATTTGCTCACTCATGAGTGAGTGATCCAAATAGAAAGGCTGCTCGCGGGTCCACTCCCCCTCCACCTGCATCTGACGACGTTGGGATTGAGTTAAACCCTTATCCTCAGATTTAATCGTTAGATCACCCTCGATGAGATCAGATAAGTATATTTTTTTATGACGTATTAATTCACTTTTGTCGTCAGCCTTGAGTTTATATAAATCCAAGACATTAGGTTGAGTCATGTCATATTTTTCCCAACACTCATGGAATCCACTTTTTAGGGCGCTATTAGCGTCATTGCAACGAAATTCGCATTTTGCACAATGGCCGCCTATTTGAGGAGGTATGCGAACATCGTCAACATAGTGTTTCGCCCAATCGGTAACCACAGCTTCAAAGTATCCCTCTACGCCAGGCGCGACAATGGGGTTATTCAAAATATGATTGACATATTTATTAACATTGACCTGAGTAAGTATGGACTGGCCAATGGTATTGACGTTAGTACCAGGCTCAAGAACGACCGATGTATTTTGATTAGCGCCAGTACGTTTTAATTTAAATTTTTGATTAAGACCATCGACGGTACAAGCCACACTTTTATCGCAAAGCATTAGAAAGCTGTCAATCGTGAATCCCCATCCTTTTTCAATATTTAATTTTTCTAAAATAAATTTCTGAAAAGCCACATCCTGTAAATACGGCAACATGCCTTGACTGGATGCACTGATTGAACCATCTTTATTTTCAAAGTTAAGCTCTTTTAACTCAGGGTCATATGTTTTAGCCTTGACCTCGATGAGCTCGATATGCGATCCAGTCTTTTTAATGATGTCGACTCGAGCAAATAGGTTTCCCCAGCGAATCGCACCTTCAAAAATTACGATATTTGTATTCTTGAGTAGATTTTCAGTTTCTAGAATCTGTGCAGCATGGCCACTCACCGTCACTTCATGACTATTATTTGGGTAGCATAATTTAGCCAACTCCCCAATCTGAAAACCACCATCCGCTAGGGCTTTCAGAAACTCATCTTCGTTTTTGGTATTGGCATAAGCATGATTGGCAACAAAAGCGAGTTTGGTAGGACATTCGACAGCTGTCTTAAAACGAGACTTGGTTAAGTAACGATTGGCCACAGGAGCTCCCTGAAATGTATGTGAGAAACCTCCACTGTAATGCCTGAAAATGACATTTTTTATCGTGTGCTACCTTCCCATTAAATCTAATAGGCATTTTTAGGTACAACAACTCCAACCGGCATATCCTCACCACGTTCAGGAATAGGCTCTGAAGCGATGTTGTCAGGATGGCCATCATCATGGGCATCGGTACCTCGAGGAATTTCATCTTGATGTAAGTCACAAGGCCCAGAGCCATTCTTTTCTTCAACATCTTCCTCACCATCCAATGTGGCATTAATCTGGCTCATCACCCGCGATAGGTAAGCATCATGGGCAGCATGAGGATTGAGAGGATGGATATAACACCATTGCTCATCACCTCGCCCACCCGTGCGCCAGAAAACCCAATGAGGGTCTGTTGGGCAATCGATGCCGATCGTGTTCGGATAATCGATGAAGTAGTGAATATGGTTGCCAATTTTGCAAAGCCCTGAACGATTAGGGCCTTTAATGGTTCCACGACCTCCTGCCACACCATAGTTGCCCATGACCATCACCGGTGGTTGCGGGAACCATTTAGGCGAGGCATGCGCTGCTCGAGGAATTGCGCGAGTGAGGCATTTGATCAACAAGCGCAGGTCATCCGGAGAAATGGCCCCCTGAGATTTTTTTAGAGTCCAATTACCTTTTTTATCTAGACGACAATAGCGATTCTCAAAACGAAATAGGTTACCCAGGTAATATTGTCGTGCTCTCGTTGACCACCCCATAACTTCTCCATTTGATGATTATTTTTTCAAAGAATCATCTTACGATATTTTTATAAAATCCATAAGAAGTTGTCAGGGATTGTAGGAAAAGCAAAAAGCCCCGTAATTTACGGGGCTTTTTGGGTAGCGACTCCTGCTTTTCAGCAACAGCCGCCTTGTTGGCGGAGCACCAAGTCTTAGCCCTAATTGTCTCCGCATCCCTAAATGATAACAGGGAAATTTACTGGGAATATTGAAAAAAACTGGCTCATATTTCGAATAATATCGGCCTATTAAGACCATATCTGCTTGGTATATACGAATCTTTAACAATCAAAAACAGTGAAAAACAGGGAATTTACTTCGGTGAACCCAGTCTTTTCTCAAGAGCAGTTATCAACACATTTAAAGCATCTCGACCAGAGGAACTTAATGACCCTGCGCCCATTCTAACCGCCTGTTCTGCAACAATAATCTTTAATTTTTTTTCAACATCAGCATCCCATATTTTTGTGTTCTTCAAAAAAATATCCGCCATTTTTTCTGACCATTTTTTACTAGAATTTTTAAAATCATTCCGGCCAATCAAAGTGCCAAAATCATCATTAATACGGTCAATATAGGCATTAGGGTCAATAAAATCCTCAAATTCTGAATTCTTCATACCTGCGACAGATGCAAGAGAGTAGGCTTTATCCTCCAAGAGAAGCCTCTCTTGGGCCGATTTAATTGAGACCCTACCAGAATTGTCGTTATCTAAAAAAACATGGGTATTGCAAATTAATGACTGATATATTCCCAGACGATAAGCAAGCTTATTTGCACCATTTAAAGACTGAATATGCAAATCACCACGCTTAATTGCACTATCTAATGTTTTGCTTAAAGCAGGAAGCCAAATAGCCAAAACATCTCTATCCGTTGTCCCCTCAACCAATAATATTAATTTCGCTGAAACAAGGTTATCTGATAATTCAATCCCCAAACTTGACCTTATAACCTCAAGATTCTTAGCAGATATAGCATTACCATCTTGAACTAATATATTTTTTGCTGGATTTTGGCGATCAACAAGAATTGGTGAATGGGTTGTTAGTATCACCTGATGTTTTTCTGATATCTCTTTAAGAACATCACGGAGTTTATGAACTGCCCTAGGATGCAAGTGCGATTCAGGCTCCTCAACAGCCAAAACTAAAAATTTATTTCCGAGAGAATCCTGACTGATATGTCGAAGCAAAGAAATGGCAGTTAAACTTTTAATGCCATCCCCTTTTAATTCTAATTCGGTTTCAACACCATCATTGACGTGAACCGAAAATGCATTTCTAAGTGCCCCTCTGATACGAGAATCAGTTTCAATACGTACCGCCTTAACATCAGGAATAAATCGTTTAATTGTTGTGGATATTTGAGTAGATAGTTGCTGAAGAATTGGTCTTTGAAGCAGTGTTATTTGTTCCACCAAATTCTGATAATCAAGACGAGTCTCTAACTGAGCCAACTCTTCATTTAAGAGGGAATTAACTACATCACGAGCAAGAGCCTCAGTTCTAATTGCGGGAATATATTGAACTCTAATTTTTTCTGCCAGGAAATTTGCTATTTTGGGCTGTCGTAAGGCTAAGAACTGCTTCCCCTTGCCTTTCAAAATCACATCAAATTTTGCATCCTCTCGACCAAGAGAAAGCTTAATCCTCAAATTAGTCTGTAAATTACTACCAACAATTTTCTTGAAATCAATAAAATCTTGCGTATCTAATTCAAATTCTAGAGAAAACTCTGACCGACCATCTGGTTTTTTAATTTGATATCCAACAGGGAAATCCCGATTCCACTTGAAATCAATATTTCCCGACGTATCAGAATAGTAATATCTGGGATTTTTACCATGAGGAACACCTCCCCTACGTCCATTTGACAAAATTGATAGACTTAAGGCTATGGCCCGCAGAAAATTAGATTTTCCCTCATTATTTGCACCAACCAATGTAGTCAGATCTGAAATTGGTAAATTATTTGCACTGGTAATTGAACGATAATTTTTCACACCAAAGGATTTAAGCTTCATGAATACACCCTATATTTAACTAGTTTTGCATCCTACTTTTTATCTTTTATCAGCTGAAAATAATTACTTTTAATTAAACACAGTTAAAGGTAATTTACGCTAAAACATTGCAATCTAATTACTGGAAACTTCTATAAGTTTAGAAAAATTTTCACAGGAAAATGCTAACCCACAATTGATAATTCGTATTTTCCATCAACTCTAACTGCTCTTTTTACTGCAATAGTAGGATTAATTAATTTAACCATTTTATTTATTTGATCATAATCTGCTTGGCAACCAACAATTATTGAAGTAATTAATCCCACAGGTATATCCAAAAAATTATTATTAGTAACTGAGATAATGGGCTTAGATAAAGGATCGAATTCCTCTGCGATAAGTCGATATTCATTCTCATAAGCCCAAACCTTCGATTTTGACAAAATCATTCTCTGGTTGTCTCGCTCATTACTGGAATAAATTGGTATGAAGGGGTACGAACTCATGTATTCGCAGGCAATCGCTTGACACATTACCTCATTTTTCAAACTAAATTCAATACAAATTCCACGATGACTATCCGCATAGTGAGCCCACATTAATTGATTTAATGGGTTTGGACTCAAGCAATAAACTCTATATTTTCTTGAAATTTCTTGCTGAATATCAGCGCACATTTTTTCAATTACAGGTTTTGCTGATTTAGGGGAATTAAGAAATGATTGGCGCATCAGATCAATATCAGAGGTTGTCATTGAAGTATTTTTTTTAGCAATCTCCACACTCCAATTAATAAATTTTTTAAATTGCCATGGGCAATCTAAAATGCTGGTATTAAAAAAAGGCTTGCCATCCCACGGGTCATTAAAATTAGCAGGATTAGAACAATAGATGCGGTTACTATTCAACATATCAGAAAGATAAGCCTCATATACATCATCAAAAGGCTGCCAATGGTATAGATGCCTATATCCATCTCTAAATGCACTTCTAGGATGTGTAGAAAATATCCGCTTTAGATTATGTAACATAATATGCCTCCCTCAGTGCCACCCCATAGATATCTTCAGACTCAAATGAGACCTAACATAAATCCACTCATGTACAGACCTTATTGATGAGGATCTAGAGCAGACAGCTCAAACACATCCGCACATTCTTTTACAAACTGATTAACCGCTTCCCTCTGCCTGGATATTCCTGCATTTACAGTCTCTTGATAGGCCTTTTCATCTAATGGCAAATCAAGCTCGTTACGAACAGCAAGCAATAAAGGCGGAATAAGCACGCTGACCTTTTGGCTGTATTCGACACACTGCTTCATAAAGACTAACTGCTTTTGAGAAAACTGCTTACTTAGTGCGCCATGCTGGGTGATGCATTGTTGAGCAGAATCTGCCTCAAACTGATAGCTATTCTGAAGCACACCCCATTTTTGAGGATCTTTAGATCCTTCAAGATTAAATTGCTTCATCAACTCTAAAGTGCCGTCTCTTTGGCGAGCATAAAGTTCAATATTTTTGAATACAAGATCCCGCTCAACCTTATCCTTAAATATTCTTGCTCTCTCGGTAAATAGCTTGAAATATATTGCAGATAGCTCGTTTGTGAAATTATTTAAGGCCTTGATTGCATCAAAGCTACCAATAACATGGACTTTCGCAATTACTGATGATTTTTCTGAATAAGGTTTTACAACAGCCTCATCAGGCATTTCAAAATTAGCAAAGTTACCAATTACTGCTATACCCTGAGAAACTGCCTCTGCGGCTGCTAAATAGACGTCTTTCTTGAGAGCCAATTCCCGCTCTTTAGACTTAAGGTCACGATCATATTCAAATTGCTTTAATAAACGCTTATCGCTTGAGCGATTAGTCAACCAAACACCAAGAGTAGAAAAGAATGAACCTGCCAATACTCCCCAAAAGGTTGCTGGAATATCTTTTAACATCGCAATCATTAGGAACCTGATTTGTTTTAAAAACAATAATTACTTTGTAGCAGATCTTTCCATTCAGAGCAATGGCTTTGGGCTAGATTACATAACTCCCAATTATGCGAATCCCACTGAAAAACGGAAAAATTCCCGTGAAGAAAATAAATCAAGCTAACTAAATCACAATTAAGCCCAAAGTCCTCTATAGGCAGGCAACAGCATAGTATCGGAGGCTAACTTGAGGCTCTTACCTGGCTGATAAGTCAGAATGAATACAGCACGAGAATCTTTTTTAGATAACAGGTACTTATATACCGGTTCAACAAAACCGTTATAGCCAAAATCATCAACCGTTACGGTTTGACCTAATTCATCTATAAATGACAAATAAATCTTATCCCCAGCATTACTTACACCACTGATATAAGCATCAATGCCATAGTTCACATATTTGCTGCCAGTCTTCGATGCCCATTCATTGGTAACTTTTCTTGCTGGCCCCATCATTTCTTTATTCAACGTAGCTTCTGCTAATTTATTCATCTGCAATGCTTCCTCCAATTGCATAATGTAAGACTCTTGCTTTTCATTAGCATCTCTTAAATCATTAAGCTCCTGCTTAACTGGTGCAAAATTAACCTCATTGATCAAAATACTTAGATCTTCACTGTTTTTTAATTTTCCAGCCTTATATAAAGGGTGCCAATGATTAATAATGTACTCAGGAGTAATCCAAGAGTTATTAGGAATTGATTTATGCAATTTATCAGTAAGGCTGTTTTCGGACTTAATTTCAGAATCAGCCTGTTGAAGCAATGTAATTAAAGATCTATCGTGATATGGCTTATTCCCCTGCCCTACAACGGCTCTCCAGCGGCCGATACACTCACCTCCAGAAGACTCTGTCCATAAATCAACAACCAAATGAACATTTCCGTTGGAACGTTGACTAAACGTTTGATTACCGGTTCCTATAGGATCATCAACGACATTGTCGATATATATTTTTTCGGTGAGAAGTAATCTACCTAACCGCAAAGGAATTGTTTCATTTTTCGCATGAAATGTAAGATGTAGTCGCTCTCTCATGATTATTGATTAATCTTTATGTTTAGCAGCAACAAGTTCTATTAAGCTAACAATATCTGCTGGATCAGCGTTTGCAAACTCTGGAAAAACACTGATCTCCATAAGCGTTTCCACGATTGAGAAGCCATTATTGAAAAGTACATCAAGAATTGCAGATTCAATAATATTCTCGCCATCCACATAAATAGCTTGAATCACATCCCCATTCCGGTATGCCGTCTCTCGAGCATTTTCTATTAGCTCCCCTACACTCTGAATATCTTTCCCGAATGGCTCACCCTTTTCAAAAGAAATTTCAAACTTTTCCTTTGGGTCTAAAACTAGAGATTTTTTGGTACCTAAAATTACAATTTTTACTTCAGAATCGCATACGCTCATTTTTACTCCATCAAAGATATTGGCTGCAATATTCTGCCTACCCAATTTATATTAATAGTATTGATCAGAAACTATCTCTTCATATTAAATACTTCAATTACGTCCACCCTCTGTAAACTGCTTTTAACTTTACCCCATCTTTAGCATAACTTTCGATTATGAAAATCTTAAGACTTGCCACTCATAATTCCATTAAAAAGGGAATTCACATTTATCTACAAATGTGGGTGGTATCTTTCCAGTGTAGGTGCAAGATTTTCTAGAGTAATTTGAACAACCCAAAAATGGGCCATACTGACCGCTTTTCTCTAAAAGCATTCCATCTCCACATTGTGGACAGGCTCGTACCTGATGCTTACATTCGGGGTTGTCGCAAATAAATAATTCACCCTTCTTTTCCAAAAAACCAGTTCCGCAGGATTTACACATATCAGTTGTAAATTCACACATGGGATAGTTTTCACAGCCTAGAAATAAGCCTTTAGAACCAGTTTTTTCAAGGATGCGTCCAGTTGAACAAGCTGGGCAGTGTCGATTAAAGGTAAGATCAACTCCTCTTTTTTCAACGTCATAAGCATCAGTCACCAATTCCGTAAAGAATGAGGATGTATTAAATGAATCACCAACCACATATACGCGATGCTTTGCACGTGTCAGTGCAACATAGAACAATCGACGCTCTTCAGCATGGGGGAAATTTTCCCCACGGGAAAGCACAAAATTAATAATTGGGTCATCCACTATCTCCGTTGGAAAACCCAATTTCCCCGAATTCATACCCAATACAATCACATAATCTGCTTCACGCCCTTTTGAACGATGAACTGTATTAAATTCGAAACTAAGATTGGGTGCCATACTCTTAAAGGATGAATACTCAATTCCATCATTAATAAAGTTATAACGCCCTAAAACTAGAACAGACGCAGCACTACCACCTGCTAATTTAGATATTTCTTGAACAATCATATCCATAAAACGCCCCATACCTTTATTAGGTAAGAAGGCAACTACCTCGGGTTGCATGCTACGAGAAATAGTTACGACATCTTTTTTAATTTGACTAGGATTTTTTTGAATAAATTTAGATGCAACATTCTCAATTCTGTTGTTAAATCTAAAAGTCTGCGTTAAATGATATCTCTTGGTATATCCAAAATACTCTTCAAATCGAGTCATCAAGTTGATATCACTACCTGTGAACCGGTAAATAGATTGCCAATCGTCCCCAACACAAAAAATCTTTAATTTCGGGTTGGCATTCTTGATGGCATTAATTAGTTTAGATCGGCCAGGGGAGATATCTTGGAACTCGTCAACCAGAAGGTACTTACAGTCAAAACTGAGTGCGCCAGATGTAATAGCCTCAGCTGCCAGATTAATCATGTCATGAAAATCAATTTCTTTAGACTCGATTAAATGCTCCTGATACCGATCGTAAATGTCAGCAAAGATATCCAGAAAAGAAAGAAATCGTTTTACATTTGGATCTCCCTCATCAAGCCCTGCTTTTAACTCATTAACACTAGCCCCTCTTCCCTTAAACAAATTCAGAAATGTGGCACATAAATTTGAAAACTCACTAACATAACCTTTAGAATTCAAAACCTCAAAAAGCTGCTCAGAAGGAATGGGGTTAAATATCACTCCCAACTCTTGAAGCTTTACCCCCAATAACTCAGTTAAAGTCCCCTCTTTCTTCTGATAGCTATAGGTTTCTAATAAGCTTGTCTTATTTAGTTGATGAATGTTTCTTTTCCATTCAATTCCGGCTAGGTACTCATCTTCATCGATAAATGGCGGAGTTTTACCATTTCGATTAATTGCAAAATGTTCTAAATAAATACCATAGTCAACAATAAAAAAATCTGGCTTGTATTGTCTATATTTAATAGTTGCAGTATCAAATTCATACTGCTGCTCATACTTATAGTTAACTCCATTAACATATAAATAATTTGCAATTTCCAGCTCCTCAAAACTGCGGACTCTCTCGCCTTTCAAAGTCAATATTTCACTACTTTTTAGGTATTTAAAATAATCACCTTGATCCTTAAATGAAAACTGATCTTTGTAAGGCTTTGCATGGCTCACAAAAAATTCCCTAATATTTTCAGAATGATTTTTGGAATTAAAAATATCACCAACTAGAGAATTAATAAACTCTTTATAGCCTCTATCACTTTCTTCTTGAACAAATCCAACTAAAGATGATTTTTTTTGAGAAAGATTAGCTAATAGATTCAGGCCTAGGGAATGGAATGTATGTGTATTACATTCAACTGATAATCTACTATGAATACGCTCAGCAATTTCTTCTTTAGCTTTTCTATTGAATGAAAGAATTGTGATTTGATCAGGTCTGGCAAGTTTTTTCTTTAATAAATATCCAACTTTTCCTACTAATAAGCTAGTTTTACCAGACCCTGCAGATGCGACAACCAATGTCGCATCTTCATCACACACGACAGCTTTTGACTGTTCTAGCGTTAATGAATTTTTCTCTACCTTATTTAATAAATCTGAAAATTTATCAATCTCTAAATTAGTAAAACTTTCATTCCAATAATCAATCACTTCCCTACCTATTTCGTAGAATTCTTGAATAGACTTTAATTTATCTTTATTGGCCTTAAATACTTCGTCAACATCAGGAGGGATAGTAAAGAATTCTGTTAGTTTTTTTGCCAGGCTCCGTTTTTCAATTAAATCACTCTCAGAAATCCAAAAATAACCACTTCTTGCACCTTCAACCCAAGTATGCAATTCAATCAAAAGTGGCAATACATTTTCAAAAGATTTTGTTGCATTCTCTATAAATCTAACTCGATCTTGAAATTTTTCTTTGATACTTCTAATTTTATTTTCAGTTAGACCGCCAAAACGATGTATATGGCCATCAGAAGAATGAATCACTAATGTTTTCCAGAACAATCCATTACCAACGGATAATTCGGAAATGTCACGATAAGAAAATGATTTCTTTTGATGCCCATCATCCCAACTAATGAAGTAATCCTCCAATATCAAGGCATATGACTTGCATGAGGGTGAAAAGAGAATAGACCAAAAATTAGGGTGAATTTTAAGCATAGCTAAAACTACATGTTTTACAATTTTTCATGCAAAAACGATAAGTGCAATAACGACTGTTTTCTTGTTAAATCACCCATACTGATTCCCCAACGGGTTTCTAAAAAATCTAATAAAGTTAAACCTCTATTTAAAATTTGGATGGCAGTCCAATCCATTTCTTTAGCCACTTCTAATTCGGAATACGATCCATTTGCATAACCATTTCTAATTACTTTGCCAGACTCATTCAATTTTGTACTTTTCTTTTCAAGAAAATCATCGTTTTGAAGGCTTGAATTAATACTAGAAGAAAGTGGCAATAAGTTACCTAAAGATCCTTTTAAGTATCTTTGTTGATCAACCGTAAATATTCCAAACCTAGCTACCCAATAGTCACTAGTAGCTGTCTGTGGATAAATATGCTCAATAGAAACTTTATCTTTCTCATGTTTAGTAAAGTTTTGCCATCCCAGCTTAGGTTGATTACGAGTTGCTTTTAAAGCCTCTTCATACTCGAACATAAAGTAATGTAGGTCTTTCCAGGCATAAAAACCATCACCATTTGAAGAAAATTTTTTATTAATAAAGTTTTCAAAATAACTTGTTTTAAAAGTTTTTTTATCATCTTCAAAAACCCACAACATGTTCTCATTAAGACTTTCAACAAGTTGATCGAGAGACATTTCGCCGAAGTAGATAGATCTTGCTGCTCGATAATAATCACTACTGCAGTAATTAGATAAAGCCCGGCACAACCTGAAGCAAACAAAAATAAACCGCTCTATTTCATTAAGAACAATCAATCTTTTACCATCAGATGCATTGTTCTTTAGAATCATAGCCATAATTAGGGGCCTGAAAAAGGCGATCTTGACCCTATTTAAGCGATCCATTGCAATCTTTTCCGCATCAGATAACTCATCTGAATCATTTGGAAAGAAAGTTGCATACCAAACTTTAGCCGCACCTTTAAGACTATCTACATAATCATTAATTTCTCTAATTGTTAATTTAGACTGCAAACTAATACTTGAAGACCTATCGTCAGAAAAATCTTCCTCATCAAGATCTATAGTGTCAGTAATTTCATGAACATTGGTAATTCCAGCTGTCTGGACCTCAACCTTTCCAAATACGCTTTTAGGCGTGAAATGTTCATCCAATAAAAAGTTAATGTAGTCATCACCTTTTCTTCGGCTGTACTTAAAGTACATAATCCAGTGGGCACGTAAGAATTCATCATCATTTAAGGGGGACAATTTATTACGACCCAACTGGTTATAGACTTCCCCCCAAGTGTCATTGATTTTTCTTCGAGTATTTTCCTGAACATCATCTGACACTTCATCTTTCGGATATAGCGTCGTCAAATAAATTAATCTATTTTTAAGCAGCTCTAGATCTGACAACCGTTTTCCACGATTATTCATCGTTTCAAAGGCCACAAACACATCAAAGTTATCGTCCAACTCGTAAACATTGAATAAAAATCGTTGAGTTAGCTTTTCATATACAAGCTCTAAAGACTCAATACCCTCTTTAGCAACTAAAGATGCAATATTCTCCTCAAAGAATTTTTTTGCATTCTCTAAATTTAAGGTGTAAAAAGTTTCCTTGATAGTGCCAGGATTTTTCTCATTAAAAATCCGGTATCTCAAAAAATCAAAGGATGGATTATCAACTTCGTACCCAAATTTGTAAGTACTAAAAGTTTGATGTTTGGGTTCTAGCATTGCAATGTAATTCTCTAGAATCTCACTCAATTGATAAGAACCCAAAAAAATCTCATGTTTATCTAAATTTTTATTTTCTGGATAATTTTGTACAGCTTCAACAAGACATTGTAAAAAAATAGAAATCGTTGTTAGTCTTTGTTGACCATCAACCACAAAATATGGTGTGTAGCGCCGTCCTTCAATTAACCACTTTTCATCATTCCAAGATTGCCAAGTCTCATCTGGAACTTTTTTAATTGAAATCACACCGGTATAGTGAGACCTAGTGGCGTCCAGCGATATCAAGTCTTCCCAAAACTCAGTTAATTGCTTTTCGCCCCAAGCATAGCCTCTTTGATAGTCAGGAATTCTGAAAATCTTCTTATTAAATACATCATCAAGGGACTGCAACTGTTTCATAGCTACTTTCTAGACTGTTACAAGAACAACACCCCAACATTCTAATCAATGCCCAACAACTAGTTCAATTTATTAGAAATAATTCAATCTCTTTAAATACAACATAAAAACCCAAAAACCTAAGCATCCGACTAGATAAGCTCACTCCACGAGCTACCGCATCCTGATAATTTAATCTCCACAAAACTCTGGAGTAATAATGACTGCTCAAGTAACGGAAAAGCTCATCATAGATGGCAAAAAATTGGCCATGTGTTCAGAACCTCTAGGTATTTTGCTTAAGCAAAATAAAGAGCTTCAATTTATGGCTCAGTCTTCAGCTTGCTGGAGAGGATATGTCGGAACCTGGCAAATTAAAAAAAATTCAGATGATAAGAAAAGGTTATATCTCATTAGTATTAATGGAATGCTGGAGTCTGGTGAGGAAGCCACGCTTGAGAAACTATTCCCCGACAACCTCAAGGGTGTCTTTGCGCACTGGTTCTCAGGAACCATCCGTTGCCCAGATGGGAAATTATTAAATTACGTCCACGGGGGGTATGCCAGCACCTATGAAAGAGATAATTTTTACGAATTCGACAAAGGTGTCCTAATCGGTGAATCCATAGTTGAAAATGGTCACTCTGATAATCCTGAAGCTAGCGAGGGATACCAAGTAGCCGCTTTCACAACCTTTGCTAGAGATGAATAATGGCCAATTACCTAATTATTTATCTACTAATAGGTGTGGTTTCAGCATTAGCAGCCTATATTAGAAATTACAAAAGTGAAAATTCCTCATTCGCAAAGGAAATAAGGTCTCTATTACAGAAGCCTAAGAGTTGGCAAGACCTATTAGCCGATTACATAGGGACTTTTTTGGCAATTTTCCTTGCCACTGCTTTATGGCCAGCTTTCTTAATATGGCTAGGCTATCAGGCCATAGAAAATAAGAGGCAAGTGGCTAGCAATGACGAACCAACATTTCACAGTAGTCCTGAATATTTACTTCAACAATTCACACCACTAGCTGCAGAACAATCTGTTCATATCACCCAACCACCCGACTACAAAATAATAGGTGTTTTTGGCCATTTAGAACCAGGGTGGATTAATTTCCTATCTCAAATTGAGTCAGATGATGAAATCTGGTCTTTTTGCATTCCTAAAGATTCTCCAACTAAATATTATGGGAAAACTGCTCAAGGAAATATTCGTGGGTTTGCTCAACTCAGAAAAAAGAAGATTATTAATGAGTTTATTTATGAATACGGCTAAAAATAACTAGCTTCTATCAGGGCCACGTATCTCACCTGGCTCTGTACCTTTTAAAAAAGCCACTCTCGATTTCTTATCAAAATCTATCCAATCACATTTCAAGGTAGCTCCACCAAACAGCCCTTCAAAAACACATACATCTTGCCATTCACTTTCACCATTTTTATCAGTGATGCACTGAAATCCTAAGTCTGTCCAATGATTAACTAATAATTCAATATCCATTGGATTCATAGCACCGTCTCGAAATAAATGCTCATCAAACCAAACTCGCCCACCAATTAAGCCCTTATGATCATCTAAGCACTGCTCCCACCCACCTGGGTATTTCTGCTCAATTACTTTGATTGGCACTATAAAATCTAAAAATTCTGTGACTATGGCCATAGATATCTCCTATTAGTTAGAAAAAGTATTGTTGCTTTTCAGTAAATTCAATACAAAAAGCTTGCGCCTTTTTAGAGGCTTATCTTCCTTGATGGCTGCTCTGATTTGTAATTCTGGATTATGGTTAACCACAGGTAATTGATTCATCAAAGAAGGTAAACCAATCAATCCTGCTGAATCACATGCAATATGGATAAAAGCATCTGCTTGAGGATGCCATTGTTCAAGTTTGTGGGCATATAGTTGTAAAGGTAATAAAAAAGAAATAAAAACAGGTCCAAAAATCATGTTGCTATTATTTAGGTTGACTAGCTCATTAGATGAGCTAGTATTGGTCTATAGTTCATATATCCCAACTTAAAAGGCAAAACATGAGCCAATTGGAACGTTTACAAAAGATTAATGAAATGATTCATGAACGAGGTAGCGTTCAAATCAGTGACTTTCTTGATGAACTAGAAATATCCCTAGCTACATTTAAACGTGACCTAACTTTTTTAAGAGATAGACTTAATGCCCCAATTACCTACGACCGAGAAACTAACGGTTACCGATTTGATAAACCCAATCTAGGCAAGAAATTTGAATTGCCAGGCCTTTGGTTTACTGAGGCTGAAGCTACCGCTTTAGTAACAATGCAGCATCTGCTGTCCTCGTTAGGTCAAGGTGGGTTGATTGGGCCTCATATCGCCCCTTTGATGGCAAAGATTGATACGATTCTTGGTAACGGCAAGACCTCATCCAATGAACTACGCAAGCGCATCAAACTCATTAGCATGGGAGCTCGTACTAACAACAATGACTCATTTGCCGCAATTGGTAATGCCCTACTTAAGCGGGAATGTTTAAAAATCAAATACCATGCAAAAGGTAGCAATGAGATTACCGAGCGAGAGATTTCTCCTCAACGACTAATTCACTATCGAGACAACTGGTATTTAGATGCTTTTTGCCATAATAAAAATGACTTACGCAGTTTTGCACTAGATGGAATTCAAGAAGTAAGTACTCTAGGCAAACAGGCCAAAGAGATTACGGAACACGAACTTAATGAAAATTTTGCTGAGAGTTATGGCATCTTTTCAGGCAAAGCTACCAAAACTGCCAAATTAAGATTCACTCCAGAACGAGCACGCTGGGTCTCTACAGAAACCTGGCATCCCAAGCAAAAAAGCAGCTTTGATGAAAATGGCTATTACCTGCTTGAATTTGAATATCACCAAGATCCGGAATTAATTATGGATATTCTTAAATATGGTGGTGATGTAGAAGTCATTCACCCAGCAAGCCTGAAAGAAAAAGTAAAAAATCAGCTCACTAAAGCTTTAGAACAATATTAGCAATCTTTAATCTTCGCTGGTCTCTAAACCAGTTAATGTTTTTACATAATCAAAAGCATCAAAAGGAATATCTGAATCACCTAGTATCCAAGGCACGTCTCCAAATGATCTAAATTGGCTATAAATTTCTTTAGGTGATACCCCAGATCTAATTTTTGGCTCAATAAACCGGCGTATTACTGTTTCAGCACAGGCGATTGCTTCATCAGCGTCATCAAAGTAGCCATGAGTTAGATATGTTCGCTCATCTGGAGCATCATATGCATCATAAGACTCCACTTTATAACGCTTCGTCGCGGTCACTCCAACCGACTCCCCTGCTCTAATAAAGCATCAAATATCTTTTCCATAGCAGCGTTGCTCCCACGAACCCCTTGAACCACCCTTGCAGCCCAGGCAAAGTATTCACGCTTTCTATCAGAGCTCCAATCCTTAGGTGGAGAAGCCAAGATATCTCTTAAATTTGAAATCTTATCGGCCAGCTTTACCAACTTAGCTTCATGAGAAATATGTGGAGCATGTTCAACTTGAAGTTGCTTACGTAGTGCCTTATCTTTGATACTTTTATCATCAGTTACATCTAAAACAATTGATGCAATCTTTTCCCCAAACTCTTTGACAAGCTCTTCTTTTGTAGTTTCTGTATCTTCAATGGTGTCATGCAATATCGCTGCACATAAAACATTTTCATCAGCAATACCTGCCTCATTGGCGAGAACGTTAGCTAGTGCAATTGGGTGATTAATGTAAGGTGATGCATTTTCGTCTTTGCGACGTTGATCTTTGTGCTTGTGAGCAGCAAACGCTACGGCCTTGATAAATAGTCCACTCATATCAACCTTTCTTATCTGTCGAGTCCATATTAAAGGGTTTCAGGCTCAAATAGTGAGCCATCAAATAAATGTAGCCATTTAACATAATAGCGGTCTAAATATGTCATGCTGGTATAGAACAATTTAAAAAGGATGCCGTATGAGTAATCAAAATAAATCTAAAAAAACTATTCAACCCTCAGAAATGACTCTTCAAGAAATTGCAGAAACCATGAATGTAACTCGGGAACGAGTACGTCAAATTGAAGCAAAAGCTATACGTAAATTGAGACAAAAAATGAATAGAACCGGTCGAGGATTGATAGAGATATTTTTATAAAAATAGATAAATAATAGATTTAGAGTTTAATATTAGTTATTAAAATTAATAACATTAATACCTTAAAAAAAACCAATAAAAAATGAGCCAAAATTTATACGAAGTTATAACCGAAATGCGGTTGAAGTTGCTTGATTTAACTGCACGAAATAGACTCATTAACTTCAAACATACCACTGGGAAATCACTACCATTTGTAAAAGGCAATGAATCTCAGTTATATCAAAAATTGGTTGAATCAAGCACCAAAAACCAAGTTTCAATACTTGGATTACCTGAACCCACTACGGATAAGTGGATTGAAAAAAATGGGCGTTTAACAAAACCCGATCCCAAAGAATGGGCAATCATAAAAAAAATACCCACAACTTATGAGATAAAAAATTCTGATGAATCTAACGAATCTGATCTTCAGACATTGATGTATCCAGAGGACTTAGCGAAACATTGTAGAAAATTAGAGAGAGAATCAGTATTAGCCATTGAAGAAACTGGCGCCAATATGCTCTTTTTAATACTGGGATTTCTAGAATATCCTGACCAAAGAGATAGTGATAAGTTTTTTCTCGCCCCACTACTCTGTATTCCAGTATCACTAGTTAAAAAAGACTCGAGCGGCATTCAGCAGTTTTCGATTAAATATACTGGCGATGACATCAATGAAAATATATCGCTTAGAGAAAAACTCTATAACGACTATGGCATATCAATGCCCGAACTTGATGATGAAAATATTGATGTAGATGAATATTTCACAGCTATTGAAAAAGTAATAATAAATCTTCCTGGATTCTCCATAAGAAGAAGAGTCACACTTGGGTTGTTAAATTTTTCAATGTTGGAAAAAGATGCCAATCCAGATAACTGGCCGACTGCAGAAGATGGAACTAATAGCTTAATAGATCATGAAATCATAAAAGAAGTATTCGAGGGCAATCAAAATGAATCAGATAGCGGCTTAAATTTTTCTGAAGATCACCCAGTTGAAGATAGTCCTGGCGCAGAAATACCGCTTATATATGATGCAGACAGCTCACAACATAGTGCACTCATCGATGCTTTATCACTAAAGAAAAATTTAGTGATTGAAGGGCCTCCTGGAACAGGAAAATCACAAACCATTACAAATCTCATAGCCGCTGCTATAGCAGAAGGTAAGAGTGTTCTATTTGTAGCTGAAAAATTAGCTGCATTAGAAGTAGTAAAAACTAGATTGACAATGGCTGGATTAGATCCCTATGTACTAGAGCTCCATAGCAATAAAACTAACAAAAAGAGAGTTCTTGAGGAAATTGATAAAAGAATAAACTTTCACCCAAACAATCCAGCTGACCTTCCCCAACTAACTAGACAACTAAAACAACATAGAGATGACCTAAAGTCTTATACGGATATTATCAACTCTATCTCTCATAACAATTTTGGTCTAACGCTTCATAAAATAATGTGGCGCTCTGAACTGCATAGAGCCAAGTTAAATGCTAATACCGCGGCTCTTAATAACCTTGTTATAGACGATGCAACACAAATTTCTAGCCTTGAACTAACTAGAAGACTAGATTGCTTAAACCACCTAAGCTCACAATTCAAAATAATTTATGGATTTGATGAGCAATCAATTTTTTGGGGATTTTACCCAAATCAAATTACCCCAACCGATGAATCTCAGATATTAAAACTACTAGTAGAGTCTCAGGAATGGTCTGAAAAACTAGTTGCTACTGTCAATAATCTATCAGAAAAAATTGGCGGGAACTTAATTGGACTAAATTTAAATTTTGTAACTAATCAAAAATTCATACTTGAAAAAATAATCGAGCTTGAAGAAAAAAATCTTCCACTGGATTTGATCCCATCCTTATTTAAAGAGGACGAATCAGGAGAAATTTCTAAAAAAATATTACTTTCTCTTGAAGACAGCATTAAAAGATATAGAGAATTAGAAATAATTGTAAAAAATTCTTTGATTGATGAATTAGATCTATCCAGAAGCAGGTTAACAGAACTAAGGGCTATAGAGAGAAGTGCTCTAGGATATGGAGTCACACTCGGATCACCAGAAGATATTAAAAATTTAATTGATGAAATTCAAAATTCTATAAATCGAATTGACCATGGGCTCAACCACGTATCAGATTTTTGTAACAGTAATTCAATTGAGTTTGAAGGACGTAGAGCAGAGCTAGAAAGTCTAATTGAATTTAATTCTCAGGTTATAGCAATTCCTGATGAATATATCGAACTTCAAAGTGAATCCATCCAAAAGAATACGGCTTTAGAAGGATTGGAATCACTCTCACAATTACAAGAATCATGGACATCAGTCGAAATAAAAATAAACACTGAATTATATTTAGATGCATTACCTAGCTCAGAGAATTTAAAAGAAGCTATTTTGACTCTAAGATCTGGGGATACATGGTATAGAGTATTCCAAAGTGAATGGCGTAAAGCAATTTCACTACATAAATCACTTCAAAAAATCAAAAAAAGAATTAAATCTAGTCAGAGACTAAGTGACTTAGAAAACATTCTTAATCTTCAGGATCAAAAATCAAAATGGGAAAACCACCCAGCCTGGGATGATTACTTAAATCGAGGAAAACCAACAGATCCTATAGATTTAAAAGGATATATCTCTATTGCAAAATGGAATAGATCATGTAGAAACGCCTCAAAATTGATTAATTTTGATTTATTTGAATCCAAGATCAGAACACCCCAAGAAATCAAAGCACTAAAGCGTGCTGCTATTAATTTAAAAGATGAGTTAACTCACATTCTTGGTGGACTAGATGTAATACAGTCCAAATTTACTCGATTAAATGAATTTATTGGTTCTAACTCAGTCAATAAGGTGCGCGTGATTGCAGATACTTTATTAAAAGATATTAGCAGTCATATCGATTGGATAAATGAAAAAGTAAACCCAAATGCACCTTTCGTAGAAGTTGTAAAAGGCTTAGCTGGAGCACTTGAACGGTTTGAGATTGCTCAATCCACAAATAAAAATGAAGCTGCCAAGAAATTACTGGGCAATTTATTTAAAGGTATAGAAACAGATACAGATTCAGCAATTGATGTATTAAATTTTGGCAAAAGCATTGATTCGTTAGACTTAATGCCTCAAATTAAGTTTTATCTCAGATCTAATAATCCAGTTAAGGCCTCAGTAGAAATTAATCAACTTCTCAAAGAAATTGAAAAAGGTTTGTTGGCCTGGGAAGCATTCATTGACAATCTAAAGCTATTCGGGGAATTTAATGGTTTAGAGTGGTTAAATATTGATGAACCGTTCGATTTACAAGAGTTTTCCGTAAATCTCATTTATAAAATTAAAATCTCAACCCAAAATATTGACCAACTTCTACCTTGGGCTCTTTATATTGCAAGAAGAAAAGAAGCAAGCCAAATAAATTTATCAAACTTCTTAAAGTTATTAGAGCAAGGAAAAATACATGCTGATGATTTAGTAGATAGCTATGCTTACGCAGTATACGGAAACATAATTCAAGAAGCATTTAAAAATATCCCTGATTTAGGAAAATTTTCAGGGCTCAAACACAATCAAATAAGAGATGAATTTAAACGTTTAGATAGAGAAATAATAAAATTACGCGGTCAATCAATTGCTTATAGCTGTAATGCTAGGGCAATGCCTCCTGGTGGTAGAAATGGTGCGAAAGTAGACGATAAAACTGAAATGGTTTTATTGAACTATCTCATTCCACAACAACGCCCCAGAATGCCAGTAAGAAAAATGCTGGCTAAAGCAGGTACAGCAATCAGAACATTAAAGCCCTGCTTCATGATGGGGCCACAGGCTGTTGCACAGTTCCTAACGCCTGGGTCTATAAAATTTGACATGGTTATCATGGACGAAGCATCCCAGCTAAAGCCTGAAGAGGCGATTGGATCAATAGCACGATGCAAACAACTGATAGTTGTAGGTGACCCTAAACAATTACCCCCTACTTCTTTTTTCTCCAGAATGGCTAACGCCTCTAATGATGGTGGTGGATTCGCTGCAACAGATGCTGAAAGTATTCTTGAAGTTTGCTCATCTCATTTCCAACCAATCAGATCACTTCGTTGGCACTATAGATCTCAGCATCACTCATTAATTGCATTCTCAAATCAAAATTTTTACAAAAATAATTTGATTATTTTCCCATCACCCCATGGCCTAAGCAATCAACTTGGGATTAAAGCAACATACCTGCCCGATGCTGTTTATGAAAATCAAATAAACCTTAGAGAAGCCAAAAGAGTAGTTGATGCAGTTGTCACTCATATTTCAACAAGACCAAGTGATTCACTTGGAATCGTTACTCTTAATTTAAAACAAAGAGATTTGATAGCTGAATTACTAGATGAAAGATTAAGTTCCATTCGTAGTGCAGAGGAATATAGAGAATATTGGGCAGAGCAAAATCAACCATTATTCATAAAAAACTTAGAAAACGTTCAAGGTGACGAGAGAGATGCCATCATAATCTCCACTACTTTTGGCAAACCACCTGGCGCTAACGTAGTGAGGCAAAATTTTGGCCCGATAAGTAGGCAAGGAGGATGGCGCCGACTCAACGTTTTATTTACAAGAGCAAAAAAATCAATCGCACTTTATACATCTTTAAAACCTGAAGATATAGTTATTGACAGCACAACTCCAGAAGGAACAAAAGCACTCAGGAACTACCTCGAATATGCTCGTACAGGCGTATTAAATATTGCTGAAGATACGAACCTAGATCCTGATAGTGATTTCGAGATATCTGTAATGGATATGCTTAATAGACGTGGCTTTGAAGTCACCCCTCAATTAGGTGTAGCCGGTTTTAGAATTGATATCGCAGTTAAGAATCCTGACTCTCAGGGTTCTTATCTGGCAGCTATTGAGTGTGACGGAGCGTCATACCACTCTGCCCTTTCTGTCCGTGATAGAGATCGAATCCGCCAGGAAATATTAGAGTCTCTGGGCTGGAAAGGGAAAATTTGGCGGATTTGGTCTACTGATTGGTTTAGATCTCCAAAACAAGAAGCAGATAAATTAATTAGTTTCTTAGAAGACCTACGTAAAAATTGGAAGTCCGAACATATTTCCACTGACTCATGGATTGAAGAGAGACACTCCGACGATAACAATCACTCAAATGATCAAGAAACGATAAAAGAATTATCAGAAGATTCTTCTGAGTATGATTTTGATGAGGTTAATGAAATAAAGTCTGCTCTCATAGATGATGAAGATGATCTTGAAGTTGAGGTTGGTGATATTGTTAGGTATATAGATACCTCTAGACCCAATGAAATTCTCACCATCCAGATTACAGCTAAAACTGATGACAGGGATAATGGGCTAGTTTCAGAAAATAAACCTTTAGCTCAATGCCTACTAGGAGCAGTTAAAGATGATGAAGTGACACTTCACCTACCTAGCCACGAACCAAGAATATTCAAAATAATAGAAATAAAAAGGGTTTAGTCCTAGGATAACTACGGTTATGTTAATAACCGTAGTTATGCGAACCGATCAGTTTTTAGCTATTTACTGCCCTTAACTTAAACTAATACGCTAAAGGCAACTCATCCCAATTTGATGTATATCGTTTAGACCGATTACCTGATCGCATTTGCCATTTTTGCTTAGTCCCTGCCCTAGCTGTTCTAACAGTATTCATACCAAATCTTTGATTGATCTTATCTAAAGCACCCATTAACTGAGTAGATTTACCCTTGACTTCCATATCTTCAAATAATGATGCTTGCTCTGTAGGTTTATCTGAGATTAAGACGAGCATCACCCCTGCCTTCTTATAGCGGTAGCCTTTCTTGTAGATCTTTTTTAATCCCCCCATAGCTGCATCTGTTAATAGCAGAGTGTTATCCGTAGCATCACCTAAAGGCACTAAGATACTTTGACTATATTGAGACTCATTCAGCTTATGAGGATTAGTTTGTATATAAACCTGTATCGCCCCTGTAATCGAGTTTTGTGCTCTTAGCTTCTCTGCTGCTCGAGCCACATGAGTAGCCACTGATTCAGCCAATTCTTCTAAGCTTGTGACTAACTTACCAAAACTACGAGAAGCAATGATCTGTTGTTTAGGTGGATCAATCTCTTCTAGCTTTAGACAAGATACCCCACGTAGTTCATAGCAAATACGCTCCATCACCACACCAAACTGCAAACGGATGTATTGCGGTGATGCTTGGCTTAAATCTAATACAGTTTGTATATTGAGTTGGTACAGCTTCTTAGCAATTTTTCTACCAATCCCCCACACCTCACCGACATCGATTTCACTCATCCATCGATAAAGGCTTTCTCTAGACATCATGGAGATATCGCAGACACCACCCAAGTGAGGATTCTTCTTGGCAATATGGTTAGCGAATTTGGCCAGAGTTTTGGTTGAACCAATACCTACACAAACAGGCAATCCTAGCCAGTCTTTCATACGTTCTTTAATTTGGCGTCCCATGGCATCTGTACCGCCATATAAGTGAGCGACAGACTCAATCCTTAGAAAACTTTCATCAATACTGTAAACCTCTAGATTGGGTGTGAAATCTCTTAATACAGTCACTGCCCTGTTACTAATATCCCCATATAAGGCGTAATTCGATGAGAGGGCTTGAATCCCGTGTTGCCTAGCCAGATCCCGCATCTTGAACCATGGGGTTCCCATCTTCACACCTAAGTCTTTCACTTCAGAACTACGAGCTACCGCACAGCCATCATTGTTAGAAAGTACCACCATCGGTACATGTTCTAGCTTAGGTTGAAACAACCTCTCACAAGACACATAGAAGTTATTAACGTCGACTAGAGCAAATAATGGGTTCATCGATCACTCTTCGATGTGTACTTACGAACTACACCAATGACTACTCCCCATATTTGCAATTCATGGCCTTCTGTAAATGTAATGGGTTGATAGTCCGGGTTCTCTGGACGTAGTTCAATACGTCCGCGATATTTGTATAAACGCTTAATGGTGTATTCACCATCCACAACCGCTACAACGATGTCGTTATGTTTCGCTTTTAAGGCTTTATCAACGACCACCTTATCGCCATCGTGGATGCCAGCCACAATCATTGATTCACCTCTCACAGTAAACATGAAAGTGGCTGGCTTATTCTGTACAAGATAGTTATTAAGATCTAAACCATCTTCTACGTAATCCCCTGCGGGACTGGGGAATCCTGCGGAAATTCTGTGGGATAGCAGCTTTAGCTCATAACTAGCCAAATCCCTTGCCAAAGCTTGTGGCTCTTGGTTTAAGGAAATTGGATGGCTATAGGTTGATATCAGATCGTTCATATATACTGTATAAATATACAGTATATATGAACGTCTTAGCAATTATTAAAAGATAAAAATGTGGGTCTTCGAGTGCGCCCTCTGGAATTCGGGACTTTTAACATAATCGCTAGTTATGCGAACCAAGACTCCAAAACATCCCTAACTATCGAATACCGGTAAATTTCTCAGTGTTTCCAGAGCCTTCATCTGCTCCGGAGCAATATGAAGCTTTGATTGCCGAATTCGATTGGAAAAAACCACCCTCCTAATTTCCTCATCAGTAACCCCATGTCTGCAAGCAGCAATATTTCCAGATTGTTCCTCGATAACTCTTGGTAGGTCTAAAAGCGAGACATTTTCATGGTGAAACCCAAATCCTAGAAGACATATCTTTTCCGCCTCATTTAAAGCTGAAATGGCTGAATTCACAGCATCAGATTGACCAGCTGAAACCTCGTAAATCGTATTGATAGATTTAAATGAACTCTCCCACTGATTTAAATCTCCAAACCTAGAAGGCTCAAATTCGCCCAAACTACCATATACATGATGTATTGGAATAGCGCTGACCATATTCAAGACATCTTGATCACTCGCAATATTGAAGGAATTCTTTAAAGAATTGAAAAGCTTAAACTCTAATAAACGATCATAGTTAAACGTAATAAAAGAGATATGGTTATCACGAAAAAAATGCTCTACCTTGCCAATACCATCAGCCATTTTTTCAAAAAGATATTCAAACCAATCATATTGGGTATTTTTTTCATGAGTTTTAGCTGTTAAAAAATTAGCTTCGGACTGCAATAAGGTTTGAGCAACCCCTACCTTACCAAGAACATCATATCCACCCATGTGTTGATTAGCATTTAAAAATGTATCAATTGATGCCTGACCAGCTTGACTAAGAGAATCTATAAATCTGGCTATATTTTGCTGTTGCACATACTGACTATTTACACCACTTCTTTGAGGCAATGCCCTTAAATTCAAATCAGAATGATTTTGCGCTACTCTCAGTTGTGCCACTACATTCCTAATGAGTTCCTTACCACTAGGAAAACCATACGGGATATGAGCGCCAGCTCCCAAGATAAATACGGTTTTTTTAGAAATCATGAATTTATCTAATATTTACGATTAGGCTTCCATCCAATCTTCACCTAAAGCCTGAACCTGCTGTAACACCAGCTCAACAGCGCTATCCTGTTGATCAGGCGGGTACTTATATTTTCGTAAAATACGCTTCACCATCAACCGCAAGCTAGCTCGAACACTCTCACGCTCAGACCAGTCAACTTTCAGGTTTGCACGAAGATTTTCTGTTAATTCATGTGCAATCTTCTTCAATATCTCGTCATTGAGTTCACGCACTGCAGATTCATTGTTGGCTAGTGCGTCATAAAACTTCACTTCGTCATCGCTCAAGCCAAGCTGTTCACCACGACCAGATGCTTCACGGAACTTCTTAGCCATTTCAATCAACTCTTCCATGACCTGTGCAGTTTCGATCGCACGATTTTGGTAACGTTGAATAACGTTAGTCAGCAGATCACTAAATTTCTTCTCCTGAACCACGTTGGACTTAAATCTACTTTTGATTTCACCTTGCAATAAACGCTCAAGAAGTTCCACAGCCAGATTACGTTCTGGCAAATTTTTAACTTGCATGAGAAATTCGTCATCTAACAGGCCAATATTGGGCTTATCCAGGCCTACAGCATCGAAAATATCCACAACGCTGTCAGATACAACAGCAGAGCTAATAATTTGACGTATGGCTAAATCTCGCTGCTCATCAGTTTTGCGTTGTGCCGTGATGTCACGTTTAGTCAACAGAACTTTGACGCCTTGCATGAAAGCCACTTCTTCACGAACTTCTTTTGCTTCATCCAAAGTGCAGCACAAAGTAAAAGCCTTGCTTAATGCAACAGCTGTGTCAGCAAATCGCTTTTTACCATCCTTCAAACCAAGTACGTGGTTAGCAGCACCAGCTAAAGCTTTATGCCCAGCTGACATAAAGTTACTGTAATCAAAGCCGTGCAGCATTCCACGAAGTACATCCAGTTTTTCGGCCAAAACGCTATAGGCTTCATGGGCATCTACGGTTGTACGACCACGCCCACTACTATTCGTATATTCTTTCATCGCGGCTTTGAGCTCGTTGCCGATACCGATGTAGTCCACAACCAAGCCGCCTTGTTTGTCCTTAAACACACGATTGACCCGTGCAATTGCTTGCATCAGGTTATGCCCTTTCATTGGCTTATCTACATACAGTGTATGTACACAAGGAGCATCAAAACCAGTCAGCCACATATCGCGAATGATGACTAGCTTCAATTCATCGCTTGGGTCTTTAAATCGTTTCTCAAGACGCTTTTTAGTTTTGCCATCATATATGTGGGGACGCAGCAAAGCCTTGTCGCTTGCTGAGCCAGTCATCACGATCTTGATTGCACCTTTTTCAGGATTTTCATTGTGCCAATCAGGGCGCAGTTTGATGATTTCGTTATACAAGTGAACGCAAATGTCACGGCTCATTGCCACAACCATTGCTTTACCTTCCATCGCCTGGTTGCGCTCTTCAAAGTGTGTAACCAAGTCAGCCGCCACTTGTGCAACACGAGGCTCAGCACCAACCACACGCTCTAATGCTGCCCAACGGCTTTTGAGTTTTGCCTGGGCACTGTCTTCTTCATCCTCGGCAAGCTCATCTACTTCAGCATCGATGGTAGGCATTTGCTGTTCGTTGAGTTTTAACTTGGCAAGCCTAGATTCGTAATAAATAGCAACAGTAGCACCATCTTCCTTAGCTTGCTGCATGTCGTAAATGTGGATGTACTCACCAAACACAGCTCTTGTGTCACGGTCTTCGCTGCTTACGGGAGTGCCAGTAAACGCGACAAATGTTGCATTTGGCAAAGCATCACGCAAGTGTTGTGCATAACCGGATTGATAACGCTCTTCCCCAGCCCTGCCCTTTAGTTTGGCATCAAAACCGTATTGGGTGCGGTGTGCTTCGTCTGCGATAACCACAATATTGCTACGGTCGGATAGGACAGGAAACGTATCTTCGTCCTCGCCCAGCATAAATTTTTGAATAGTTGCAAACACAATGCCGCCCGATGGACGATTGGCAAGTTTTGCACGCAAATCTTGACGGGTGCTAACTTGAACGGGCTGTTCACGTAGCAAGTCTTGGCTCAAACTGAACACGCCAAACAACTGCCCATCTAAGTCGTTACGGTCTGTGATGACAACAACAGTTGGGTTTTCCATTGCAGCTGATTGCATTACTCTTGCTGCGAAGCAAGTCATTGTGATGCTCTTACCACTGCCCTGCGTGTGCCAAACAACGCCACCTTTATGCGATCCGTCAGGACGCGATGCTTGAACAACCTGCTCGATTGCCGCACGTACAGCGTGAAACTGGTGATAGCCCGCGATTTTCTTGACTAGCTTGCCATCGTCCTCAAACAAGACAAAATAACGTAGGTAGTCAAGCAAGTACTCGGGAGCGAGTACACCACGCACCAAAGTTTCAAGCTCTTGGAACTGCCCAAGCGGGTCGATAGTCTTGCCATCAATCGTGCGCCAAGCCATAAAGCGTTCAGCGTCAGCAGACAGTGAACCAAGCAATGCCTCTGTGCCATCCGAAATGACTAACACCTCGTTGTATTGAAACACATCAGGTATTTGCTCTTTGTACGTTTGAATTTGGTCGAACGCCTTCCAAATGTCAGCGTTCTCGTCAGATGGGTTTTTTAACTCTAGCAATACAAGTGGCAAGCCGTTCACGAACAAAATAATGTCAGGTCTACGTGTATGACGTGCGCCCTTAATCGTGAACTGGTTTACGGCAACCCAATCGTTTTTAGCTGGCGTTTCCCAATCAACCAAGCGCACGAAGTCGCCACGTGTCTCGCCATCTTTTTGGTACTGCACGGGCACGCCATTAACGAGCAGCTTGTGAAAGTGCCTGTTAGCACTGAGCAGTGATGGGATGCTAAGATCTTGAACTTGCCGCATAGCATCTTCACGTGCGCTCGCTGGAATACTTGGATTTAAACGGTTGATTGCCTCACGCAAACGAAATGGTAGCAGCGTGTTTTTATAGTCAGCTCTTTCAGGTGCTGTGCCATCAACGGCAATGTCATAGCCATTCAGCAGCATGTAACCAACGTCACTCAGCCAGCTTAATGCTTCTTGTTCTAGTTGGTCTTCAGTCATTTAGGCTATCACCTTTTCAAGCTCTTCTTCAGCATCAGCAATACGCAACTGCCCAGAGATTAGGCGCGGCAGCAATGTGTCACGAATAGACTGTAGCTGCTCAGCAAGCAATAAATTATGGGCAGCTGATTCCGTCAACATTTCAATCTGCTGCCATAAAAATCGCTGCACATCAAGTGGTGGTTCAATAAATTTCAAAAACCCTAAAGCCTCAGAGGAAATAGATTGGCCTTCACGAGAACTTGCAGAAACAGCGTTAAAAAAATAATGTGAACGAGTACGTATTAACCTACCCATCAGAGCAGGTAGCATAGAACTCGAATCTACCTGATACACCTTATAGGCAGAACTAACACTGCCAATAGCATCATTCATTTGCCCAAAATTTAATATTTGTCTGCTCAAACCAAAAACAATATCACCACGCGTTATTAGCTTATTTTTGCTCGATGAATTAGCGAGTTGCTTTAAATAAAGTTTATCTCTAGGAACGAGTCCATTATTGGTTGATGAATATTCAGGTACATTCAAGTCACCAACCCTTTGATTCTTAGGCTTTAAGACTTCTGACATAGATTTGACTATCCAACCTTTCGGCATCAACCCTAACTCTCCATCTTCAAACGTATCTGGAAAAAGTCTAGCAGTAGTTTCATCCATTCCTTCGGGAAACTTACCTTCAGACTTGGCACGCACAGGGTCAAAGTCCACAAACCAAGACTTGAACAATGTTTGAGCAATAATCTCTAGTGTTGAATTGGTTTCGCGAAGAAGTGTAATGCGTTCGTCAAGCGCATCTAAAAATTCTGTAATTTTATTTCGAGTTTGCAAAGGCGGACAAAGAAAATAGAAGTCCTCTATCGCATCCTTTGTAATCATACGTACAGTAGTTCCTTTAGAACACTTAATAATTCTGCGTTGATATTCTTTCCCGCGAAGTAGCCAGTATAAAAATCTATTTTCCACATCAGAAGTATTTGTAACCTTGTAAAGATTTGTTCCCACCACTATGTCCTCACTGGGCAAATCTTTTGGCACAAGGGCTGCGCAGCCGAGAATCGGCGAGTTATCCGATTGCTGACGTGTTGCTATAACCATATCACCAGCCGTAACTCGATGAGCAGAAGGTAATTCACCGCTGTATCGTCTTATTCCGTCTTTTAAAAAACGTTCGGAATGTGAGACGACTCCCATACCTAGAAGTACTGGACCACTTGAACCAAGGCACTCGCCTTTATAGGAAAAACCTCCCTTCAGGCTAATCAAATCACCCAGGCGAACAAGCTGCCACTCAAAACTCATATCCGAGGCCTTTTAATTTCTTACGAATCAGCGCATCCAGTTCTGCACCCTTTGCCATCTCCTCACCTAATTTCTCAGTGAGCTTTTGCATCTTGTCCGCAAACGCTTCGCCATCATCCTCAACGTCTTCAGCACCTACATAGCGACCCGGAGTGAGTACGTGTCCATGTGTAGCAATTTCTTCCAAGCTGACACTGCGACAATAACCTGCAACGTCCTCATACTCGCCATCTTCACTACGCCAAGCTACAACAGTCTTCTCAATTTGTGCAATTACTTCATCATTAAATTCAGCTTGCACACGGCTAATCATTGACCCCAGCTTACGAGCATCAATAAATAGCACTTCGCCCTTCCGCTTTGTTTTTTGTTTAACCAAGAACCACAAGCAAGCTGGAATTTGGGTGTTGAAGAACAACTGGCTAGGCAATGCAATCATTATCTCAATAGTATCAGCCTCAACCATTGCCGCACGAATTGCCCCCTCGCTGTTTTGACTAGAACTCATTGAACCATTTGCCAACACAATGCCAGCACGGCCAGTTGGCTTAAGGTGATAAAGCATATGCTGCAACCATGCATAGTTAGCATTACCTTGTGGCGGCTCACCGTAAATCCAACGAGGGTCACCCATTAAGCTACCGTGCCACCAATCGCTGACGTTGAAAGGTGGGTTGGCAAGGATGTAATCAGCTCGAAGGTCTGCATGTTGGTTTTTAGTAAATGTATCAGCAGGTTCTCGACCAAGATTAAAGTCGATGCCGCGAATAGCCAAGTTCATTGCAGCCAGTCGCCACGTTGTTGGGTTAGCTTCCTGCCCATAAACAGCAACGTCGCCAATCTTGCCCCCGTGTGCCTCAATAAATTTTTCACTCTGCACGAACATACCACCCGAGCCACAGCAAGGGTCATACACCTTGCCCTCATGCGGAGACAGCACAGCTACCAATGTTTTAACAATTGATGCTGGTGTGTAGAACTGCCCCCCACGCTTCCCTTCGGCATTGGCGAACATACCAAGGAAATATTCGTAGACCTGCCCCAGCACATCACGCGCAGTACTGGAGTTATCACCAAAGCCAATAGTAGAAATCAAGTCAACCAGTTCACCCATCTTTCCATCAGGCAACTGCGCTCTTGCGTATCGCTTGTCAAGAATGCCTTTTAGTTTTGGGTTTTCACTTTCAATAACAGTCAAGGCTTCGTCTATGCGTTTACCAATGTCAGGAGCTTTGGCTGCGGCACGAATTGCTTCCCAGCGTGCAGACCCGGGAACCCAAAACACGTTAGCAGCTGTGTAGTAATCACGTTCTTCCAACTCGACCCCAATGTCAGCATCACTTACACCGCCAAAGTAATACTCGTCTTTTGGGTCACGCAAACGCAGAGTCAATTCTTGCTGCTTTGCCGCGAACGTGTCCGATATGTACTTCAAGAAAATCAAGCCAAGCACAAGATGCTTATACTCAGCAGCATCCATATTGGCTCTTAATTTGTCAGCTGTAGCCCAGAGTGTTTTTTTAATGTCGTCAAGCATATTTCTCTTTTTTGAAATTTAGAGAACATTTTAGACTTTTATAGTATTCAGTAGGGATTTATTAACTTCTCAAAAGCCAATCCTATTATTTAACTTTAACTCGAACTTTAAAGCTCTAGATTTGGTCCACTAGAGCCAGATTTACTATTTAGTTAAATCAATGACATGAAAAATTGTGGAAGAGTAAAGAAGGGTTATTAAGCTCTTCCGAAGGATAGGTCTCATCTCAAGTAACGGCAAAATCAATTACTATTAAATTTCATGAAATATATCGCCCAATAATTATGAATCCTATTTCAAATGAACAACTAGATAGTTTACCTACTGAAGAATTAATCATTCGTATGGATGAATTTATTAATGATTCATTTAATGAGCGAAATTCACACTTACCCCCCAATTTATTTAGACTACCAAATAAGCTAGTTAGCCAACTTATATGCACTCAGAGTGTCCAATCAAAATCTGATGAAATTAAAAGAAAAATTGCATATCTTTGCTTTTCCTATTTGATTCAATCTGATTTAGGCCTTGTTAACCTGGGCATGACAAATCTTGTGCTCTATAGTAATTTCAATGAATCAAAATGGCGATCACCACTATTCAGACTGAACCATGCTGCACTAACTCAATATCAAATAGTTGCCTCTAGAATGGCTTTTGAAGTCTTTATTGATCTATTACTTGTTTTAGAAACTGGTGAGCGCATTGATGCTAAAAAATCAAAACTAAAGACTTTCAAAAAATGGCTTTGCCAATCAAAAAATCCCTTTAACTATTTTGCCCATGTTTTGCTAATTGCCTATCACTTCGATAGAGAACAACGGACTCCTGAAGTTCATGGCACATCAAAATTCCCAAGAAAGTTACTTTGCCTGCAAACACCCTCTTCAGAACAGCAAAATAACCCTCTTCACCTAACAAATGCATTAACGAGCGCTTGGGATCCTCTTCTTGATATCCTCAACAGTAGAAAACCGACTCAAATGCAAATTCCACTCGATAACGACGGCTGGTTTACCGCTTTTATGAGTCAAGATGAATCAAAAATTGAGCAAGAACTAGAAAAGCTGTTTCAAGACATTTAGCACATATGACAATTCGATTAGAGAAAAAACAGGCTGCAATTTAACCATAAGAATTGTGGCTAATTGCGGGGGACTATCGAGCGCCTACATATATCAAGAGTACTGTCTCAACCCTTTGGAGGATGCGGGTCATTGCCGTAACTATTTCTACGCACAATTTTCCCCTTTTCATCATGAACCAATAATTCACTTTTTTGGTTAATTGCAATATCTCTCGCAGCCTTTGTGGCTTCAGATTGAGTTTTGTGCAGCGATGTAGCTTTAGAGTTTCCCTCACCCTTCACAGCCCATCCATTATCTCTTTTAACAACGTGTTGGTTTTTTCCAGACATTTTATCCTTTATTTAACTTTCAAATTTAGTCTTTAAGTAATTCACAAAACAAGTACACGAAATTAAAAAATACTTAGCATCCGCTTGAGTTAAATTTTCCTCTTCAAGCATGCCATGACGGATGCCATCTGCATTACTGGTATATCCATACAAAGCAAGATAGCCTTTCTTAAGTGCACCATGTAATTTATGCTGCCTATCCAAGCTTGATAATGCCTCGTCTAATGAAGCATTAGACTTTCCAGTAATAATTTTTGATATCGATTCAACTGCAGAAATAGCCTCTTTAATTGAATTTCTGTAGTCTGGATTTTCTCGATTTGATAGCAAACTTAGCGAGGTTTTAATATGTCTAGCGACAGGAGCGAATTTCCCAGAAAACTGAAGGCCCTCTTCAAGAGCTTGAATTTCAATTTGATCGGTAATCTGAACAAATTGATTATTTAAAAGCCTGTAGGGCGCCAACTCTTGCTTCAAAATCCTATCAAAAGCAGCCGCAAGATTTCGATTGTATGGCTCTAGAATCAAAATAAATTCAATTATGTCGTAAACCTCATACCATTTTCCTAACATAAATCTTTTTTTGATTTGCTCCCAGGCTGGGCCATAATCTCTGCGGTCATAACCCCTATTTGAAGGTATTTCATCTGTCGGCAACTTAAAAAAATCTCGCCAAAAGCCAATACAAATAGTTTCCAAATCAATGTCGCCAGACCACTGAAGAACTATGTTCCAAAGTGAATTACGAAGGTCCGTGCTTATTTCATCGGGCTTTAAAGCCTTTTGAATTTCCACATTTCCATTTCGCTTGCTGAATAACATTTATTACCTATTTTGAAATGCTGAATTTAATTAATACTCCCAGATTTAACTCAATTTATCAATAATTGTTATTGGATTAATTCCAATTGATTTGCATATGTCTAGGTATTCGCAAACATCAATTCGTCTTTCCCCACTCTCATACTTAGACACAAAAGATTGTGGACGACCGATCTTTTCTGCAACTTCTACCTGTGAAAGTCCAGATTTCTCACGAGCCTCTCTGAGTAGCGCAGTAAATCGCTGATATTTCTGTGAAGACAATGTTTTCATGGCGTTTCCAGTTGGCTTTAACCATGAAATCATTTATCCTATCTTGGAATATCCCAAATTAGGATATAAACAAAGGTTGTTATGGAAAAGTTAAAACGAATTGGAGTCATTACATTTGCATTGGTCTTATTTGGATGCGCCGGAACTTCATTTGAATGGGATCAGGCAAGGCAAATAAAAGCAGGCATGACAACCGAGGAAGTTACAAAATTAGTTGGCAAGCCTACGCTAGTTAAATCACAAGATGGTGGACTGAGATACGTTTGGACCTATGTCAGCTCTTTTAGCGGAATACGAACTCTTGTGGTTGATTTCAAGGATGGGAAAGTGGTCAAAGCACCTCCCATTCCTGATGATTTTAAATAAATTGCAAGGATAAAAATGTCTGAATTCACCATCATGGAGCAACAACTCCTCACCAAAGATATGACTGACAATCAAAAAATGCTATTCATGAGCCAATACAGCTCTGAGAAAAAAGATAGCGGTGTTGTGATGATTGCAGCTATATTTTCATTAGACCGATTCTTTCTTGGCCAACCTGGTCTAGGCATATTAAAAATAATTAGTATTGGTGGGTACGGTATTTGGTGGCTCATTGATTTATTCACGGTTAAATCAAGAGTCGGTAGCTTTAATCGCAGTAAAGCCACCGAAATTGCCATGATGATCAAAACAATGGGGGCTTAAATCAATCCTTGTTGTTTGAGCTTTTCAACTTCTTGTCGCATATACCCGAAAATTCCTGGCTCATCCAATCGATCTCTCATAAAAGTTAGCCCCTGCCCTAAGGCATCCACTTGATCATCAAACTTATCAAAAGGAAAGGTTGTCAACTCATGGATGCAATCTCTTAACCAAGGTGCCTCAACAGGAAACTTCACCCTACCTGATTCAAATACAGCAGTTTGAGCAAATATCCTTGTGATTTTGTCTTTTTCAGGCCTGATAGGTTTGACTGAATAAATTTGCTGATGTTTGAGCTCCTGTACCAGTTGTATACCTGATGAAGCATCCTCAACCAAAATATGATGCGGCTTGAACTGATGAGCTTTGACAATAGCTTGGGCTTTTAACGTGGGGAAATCAACTCGACCACGCCACACATCTAAAACATAAATCATCTTATTTTTTAGACCAAGAGTTACACACACGGAGTAATCCGAAAACTGATTAGGCTTGCTAGCCGTATCCCAACTCTGAACCAGCAGCTCGAATGAACTGGGTAGCTCATGAGGCTCGTAGCTATGTATCCATTCATTTTTAATCAACCCTCCACCCAAAGGAACTGGTGCTTGTTGATACTGGCCTGTAAACGGATATTCACCTATGTTGTCACGGATTTGCATCAGGGTTTCCAATGACTCCCGCTCTGGATGGAGAACATCTCCAATTTTCCGATGAACAATTTTAGGTCCACGAATAGATCGGTAATGGAAGGTTTGCTCTTCTTCGGCAATCGCTGGCAAATTGATGATTTCCCAATCACCCTTTTGTATGACATGCCCCACTAAATCATCCATATGTAAGCGTTGCATGATGATCACAATTGCGCCATGCTTTTTGGAGTCCAATCGCGTATAGGCGGTGTTATCAAACCAGCCATTAGCACCTTTGCGTGTTACCTCGGAACTAGCTTCATCAGGTTTGAGTGGATCATCAATAATCAAGATATCAGCCCCACGCCCTGTAATACCGCCACCCGTTGATACAGCCATCCGACCACCCTTTTCAGTGGTAGCAAAGTCGTGAACTGCCATTTTGGAAGGATTCAGTCTTGTTGGAAATACAGCCTGATACCAAGGGGACAACATGATTTGCCGACAGTCCAAAGCGTGCTTATGGGCTAAATCAGCCCCAAAGCTGGCACAAATAAACCTTTTATGAGGCCACTTACCCAAAGCCCATGCAACAAATGCAATCGTGGCACACATGGATTTCAGGTTCCTAGGGGGGATATTAATAATTAACCGTGTGCTTTCACCCATAGCAACCCGAGTTAAGGCATCTGCAATCAGATCAATATGCCAGTTGTGCAAATACTCGGTTTGGGGATTAAGCTCCAAGAAACTGCGATGTATAAAACTACTTAAATCTATCCTTAGCAGCGCAGCAGTCTCTTCAGGTCTTGGTTTAATGTTTTTCATGACACCTCCACATCTGCACGCTTCAGCATTTGTTTGATGACTTCTTGGTCACGTTCATCACTCAGGATAGTTGAGGCTTCTCTAGACATTTGTGCTTCTACGGATGGCATTAGTTGCATCAGTAATCTGATCGCATTCAAATCTCCTCCTGCGGACTTATTTAAAGTTTGCTTACAGGCCGCCTCAAACTTGGTAACCTGCCTTGATCTCCCGTTCTCATTAATCGTAACTAATTCATTAGCTGCAGCCAATAGAATGCTTGCCATGTTCTTTTTACCTTTAGGACGACCATGGGGATTACCTGACTGACCTTTGGGGAATCTTGTAGCTTTAGGAGGCTTTTTGAACCCGACTTCATAATCACCCGGAATGGTTGTGAATTTCTTAGCCATGAGTCACCTCACAAGCCTGATTGCTAGAGTCGATAGTTGCTTTCATCTCGGTAAAGGTTTTCCCAGTGGCCACATGAATAGCATCTTGCCCTGTCATTTCCTGCCAACGCAAAATCCCTGTATCCATATAAAGAGGATCTAATTCCATACCGTAACAAATGCGATGAGTTCTTTCGCAGGCCAAGATAGCCGTACCACTCCCTAAAAATGGGTCTAAAACAATGTCACGACGACGTGTTACATCTAATATGGCATCAGCAATCATTTGAATAGGCTTAACGGTTGGATGTAAGGCTAATAAATCACCTTCTTCCCCATGCCTCATGGATTGAATGCCACCATAACGCCAGACATTAGTGCGGTAGCGACCAAAGCGACCTAACTGCACATTGTTCTGATGAGACTCTTTACCATTTCTGAAGATTAGGCATAATTCATGCTGTGAGCGATAAAGTGAACCCATGCCCGCTTGATTCTTGGCCCAGACACACATGTTCAATAATTTGTTATAGACCGATAGTCCGGCCGTCAGCATTTCATGAACATTGTGCCAATCGATGAATATCGAATGCACAGAGCCTGGCTGACTGAACTTAGTCATGTTTTGAAAGACATCAGTTAAAAACTCAATAAATTCTCGATCTGACATCTCACCAGAGGCCATTGCGAATTCACGATGCTGAATCTTCCCTTTTCCACCAACATGTCCTTTGATTGGAACGTTATAAGGCGGGTCAGAAATGACCATGGCTGCCTTTTTATCTTCAAGAAGAACTTCGTAGGACTTTTCCAATCTTGCATCAGCACACAAAATACGATGTTCACCCAAAGCCCAAAGGTCACCCAACTGAGAAATCGCAGGACCTTCCTTGGGAACAATTGCCTTATCAGCTCGATCGGACTTTGGATCAGAATCAATAATCAAATCAATTTCACCAACTGTGAAACCAGTTGCTTCAATATCAAAATTTAAATCAACACTAGAAAGTTCTTGTAAATGTACTTTTAAAAATTTTTGATCCCAAGAACCCATCTCAGACAATTTGTTATCTGCCAACATAAAGGCACGAGCCTGTGATTCACTTAAATGATCTAATCGAATCACAGGAACTTCTTTAATTCCCAATTTCTTAGCAGCCTCTATTCGAGCATGACCACATAAGATTTCACTTTGAGCATTAACCGCAATAGGAATATTGAAGCCAAAGAATTTAATGCTTTTCACCAGCGCATTTAACTGGCGGTCTGAGTGTTTTCGTGGATTTTTACTATTACCTTTTAACTCTTCAATAAAACGATAGGCTATTGCAATGTTTGACGGTCTTTTATTCAATTTATTTCTCCAAAAAAATTTATAAATGAAATATGACTTACTTTTAGAGAAATAAATGATTTATGGTTAATTGGTACCCATTGGGTAGCGACAACCTAAAACAATCAAACATCACGTTACACAATCAAACACTATCTATAGTCAAGAAATACTGTTGTAAAAAACCCAATATTTATTCTATTTCAAGCCATCAATTTGAGTTGCTATTAGACCCATTAAGAGCGTTACTAGCAGCACTGCCACAAACACTTACGGCAGGATTTATAGGAGAAATTGATGAAAAAACATGTTGAAAAAATTACTAGCTCAAAAGCAAAAAAATCTTTAACTAACCAGTCTAAAAAAGATCAAGTGATTGCTCTTTTATCTAAAAAAGATGGTTTATATATTTCAGAGCTTATAAAAATTACAGGTTGGCAAGCTCACTCGATCAGAGGATTTATCAGTGGAACATTAAGAAAGAAGCTCAATCTAAATGTCATCTCAGAAACAAGTTCTAACGGTAGTCGCAAATACAAAATAGCTACTGAGGCCTGATATGGATCTTGATGAACTCAAGAAACTGAATAAACAAGCTCTACATCAAGCATGGGCTCGTTTATTTAAAACACCAGCCCCTCATGCTCACGAGAGCTTTCTTAGGCAAGCCATTGGATATCAAATCCAAACCAATCAAATAGGCGGTCTCAATTCTGTAGATAAGCAATATCTAAAAGCCAATAAAGCATCGAATCTCAGCAAAATATCCGTTGGAACTAGATTGGTCAGAGTATGGCAAGAAGAAACCCATCAGGTCACTGTTTTAGAAGATGGCTATCTGTATCTGGATAAGAAATGGAGAAGCCTATCAGCGATTGCCAAAGCGATCACCGGAACACCTTGCTCTGGCCCTGCATTCTTTGGATTGAAAAATGTCTAAGGTCTTCTTACCCTGCGCCATCTACACCCGAAAATCCTCTGAGGAAGGATTAGAGCAAGGGTTTAATTCTTTAGATGCTCAACGTGAAGCCTGTGAGGCATTTATCGCTAGCCAAAAACATGAGGGCTGGAAAGCCCTTCCTACCTTCTACGATGATGGTGGTTATTCAGGTGGGAACATGGATCGACCAGGCCTCAAGCAGCTTCTTGCTGATATAGATAAGAAGAAGATCAAAGTCGTTGTTGTTTATAAGGTAGATCGATTAACCCGCTCATTAGCTGACTTTGCCAAAATTGTGGAACAGTTCGATGCTAAAGGAGTTTCATTTGTATCGGTCACCCAGCAGTTCAACACCACTTCATCAATGGGCCGCCTCACTCTCAATGTGCTCTTATCTTTCGCACAGTTTGAGCGGGAAGTTACTGGTGAACGCATTCGAGACAAGATTGCGGCATCCAAACAAAAAGGGATGTGGATGGGAGGAACAGCTCCTATCGGATACCAAGGTAAAGAAAGAACTTTAGTTCCTGTTCCCGATGAAGCTGCTTTAGTCCAGAATCTCTATGAACGATACTTAGCACTGGGTAGCATTAGGCTCCTTAAAGCCGAATTAGATCAACAAGGAATCTACTCACCTATTAGACTAAGACTCTCTGGCAACACCTATGGTGGCAAACCTTTTAGCCGTGGCAATCTTCAACGCATCTTGACCAGTCGGATTTACTTAGGAGAGATGATTCATCACGATAAAAGTTATCCTGGTCAGCACCCCGCCATCATCTCAAATGAATTATGGAAAAAAGTTAACCAGCTGATATCAAGCAATAGACAAAGCCATATTCATCGACCCCAAATACCCTCCATCAATTTTCTGGAAAAACTATTGTTTGATGATCAAGGAGAAAGACTCGCACCCTCTCACAGCACTAAAGATACCAAACGATATCGATACTATCTAAGCCAAAGTCTCATCAATGGAAATCGATCAAGCTCTGCTCATGGCCAACGACTACCCGCTCAAGATTTAGAAGATTTAGTCATCAAAGAAGTTACTAGGTGGCTGAATAACTCAAATCAAGTAATCAATGAGTTAAATCCTGACCCTCAAAATATTCCAGAATTAATCCATCAATTAGAAGAGCTCATTCAGAATCTACAGGCAATTGAGCTTAAACAAAAAACACTTCAAAGCCTTATTAATAAAATCGTTGTTAAGACCAACTCTGTCGAAATATTTATCAACCCTAAATACTTTGATATTGATATGGAGCCAATAGCAATTTGCATACCAACCGAATTAAAAAGATGTGGGTATGCCATGCGATTGATTATTAACAATGGCGAACATCAGCCCAATATTGATAGAAATTTAATTGCCCACATATCCAAAGCTCAAGAATGGTTCAATCGACTAAAAACTGGCCAGGCTAAAAGTATTGAGGAAATTGCAGAGAGTGAAAATATAGATCGCTCTCATGTGGTCAGAACATTACACAGAGCATTTTTAGCTCCGGACATTGTGAGATCCATTCTTAAGGGTGAACAACCACCCCACGTTACCCTCAAATGGCTTAAACAGTTCAGATCCATACCGATTGATTGGTCAGAACAAAAAGTCTTACTAGGCTTTAAATGAACCTCCGAGGACTGCGAACCAGGCAGACTGAGAAAACCCCTCTAAAAGTTGAAGAAAATCAGCCCCAGAAGGACTCTGAGAACCAAAAAAGCAAAAAGCCCCGTAATTTACGGGGCTTTCTGGGTAGCGACTCCTGCTTTTCAGCAACAGCCGCCTTGTTGGCGGAGCGGACGGGACTCGAACCCGCGACCCCCGGCGTGACAGGCCGGTATTCTAACCAACTGAACTACCGCTCCAGTTGAACTTG